>VYLE01000022.1_pt1 | contig 261076 bp, 184 predicted proteins | sample 5114391 | NCBI WGS metagenome assembly VYLE01 (sample SAMN12291771, study PRJNA351875) | freshwater metagenome | isolation source: freshwater lake | place: USA: Michigan, Kent Lake | collected 2013-08-15
GTGGATGGGCGGCGCGCCCGCAGCGGCGGCCGCGGCGATTCCGCTTGTTCACGGACGACCGCGGCTTGTGGTGACGAGCTGGTGGAGCGGCAACTACGCATCGCCCGATGTCGCGGATCGCGTACGGAGCGCTCGGACCGAAGCCGCGCAGGCGTCGCTTGCCGCGCGCGAGGCGGTCAAGGCGCACCGCCGCGAGCGCCGCGGCAAGACGAAGGAGCCGAAGGCCGAACCGCCGCGGCTTGCGGCGCTCTTCGGTCTGCTTCTGCCGCTCGCGTTGCTTGCGACGAGCATGGGTCTTCTGCTCCGCGAGAGCCGCTCCGGCCTGTCGCCGATCCAGAGCGTGACGGAGCGCGCCCTTGCCGACGCGCTCGCCCCAAAGCGGCTTGCCGCGCCGACGCCGACCTCGCGTGTGGTCCTCGTGAACGACCATCCTTCCTTCGCGGCGCCGGAGATTTCCGCGATGGTCGATCAGGTGATCCGTTCCTACGAAAAGGCTGGCTTCACGGTGGTGCGCGACGATCAGGACCTTGCCGCGAAGCTTTCGCTTGAGCTGGCCAAGGCCCGGACCGGAACGCCCGAGGAGCTCGTCACATCGACCGAGATCGAAGCGGCGCTCGCCGCTGCCAGCTACGAGGGAGCGCTCCATGTGCGTGCCGCCGAGGGAGCAGGGTCGAGCGCTGAGCGCTTCCGCGTCGCGCCGATCGGATCGCGACTTGCGACGCTCGTGACCGAGGCCGCGGGGCGCAAGCCAGCAAAGTCGAAGACACCCACACGAACGGCCCCGATCGTGGAGACCACCGGCTCCGTCGAGACGCCGGTCACGCTGCCGACGGAGCCAGACGCCCCGGCCGTCCCGGCGCCTCCCGAGGCACCCCTCTCGCCGGCCTCGGCCGCAGCCTCTGACTGCGGCGGGGCGATGACGGTCCCATCGCTTTCTGCGACACTCCTCGATTCCCCGACCGGCGCGAGCACGCTCGGTGTTTGGGCCCCGTCGCGGGTTCCGACGCCGCTGTGGACGGGGCACTCGAGGAACATCGCATGGCGCACCCCGCATCGACAGGCTCGTCCGCATCACATGCAGGCCAGGCTACGGGAACGAACCCAGGCCGACGCCTGCGCGACCTGATCGCCCGCGAGACGGTGATGGCGCCCGGGGCGTTCAACGCCCTCGTCGCGAGGGCCGTCGCCCAGGCCGGTTTCTCCGCCGTCTACATCTCAGGCGGCGCGACCGCGAATGTCGCTGGCTATCCCGACATCGGGCTCATCACGCTGACCGAGATGTGCCGAACGATTCGCGAGATCAGCGACGCCTCGGGACTGCCGGTCATCGCCGACGCCGACACCGGATACGGCGAGGTCGAGTGCGCTGTCCGGACGGTGATTGAATATGAGCGAGCCGGCGCGGCGGCGCTTCATATCGAAGATCAGGTCTTCCCGAAGCGCTGCGGTCATCTCGACGGCAAGGATCTCGTCGCGACGAGCGCGATGGTCGAGAAGGTCGATGCGATGGCCCGGCATCGGCGCTCCCCCGATTTCATGATCATCGCCCGCACCGACGCCCGGCATGTCACCGGATTCGATGATGCGGTCGCCCGCGCGAATGCCTACCGCGCCGCCGGCGCCGACTGCATCTTTCCGGAGGGGCTTCAGAGCGAGGAGGAGTTCGCTCGCTTCGCCAAGGAAAGCCCAGGACCGCTTCTCGCGAACATGACCGAGTTCGGCAAGACCCCCGACATCAGCGCGGCTCGTTTTCGCGAACTCGGCTACCACATTGTTATTTATCCGCTCAGCATGATGCGTCTGGCGATGGGGCATGTCGCCCGTGGCCTTGCGGCGCTCAAGCGTGATGGAAGCGTGCGGACCGTGCTTGGAGAGATGCAGACCCGCAAGGAGCTCTATGAACTCCTGCAGTATGTGCCGGGCGAGCAGTGGAACTATCCACGAGGTGAAGGGCCTCGAGGTTGAGGGCCTCGAGGTTGAGGGCCTCGGGGTGAAGGCCCACGAGGTTGACAACCCAACCGCGACGGGCAGTCCCCAGTCGTCTCAGCGGACGCCGAAGGGCTTCGCGTCGGTCGGTGACCGAAGGACGGGCGCCGCGGCGGGCGCGGCGAGCCGTCTGAAGATGTACGGGCCCTTCTCGGCGCCCCACACTTGCTTCCCGTCCTTGTCGAAGCCGCGATCCCATGAGCGAAGCTCGTCGGCGGTCAGCGTCACTTCGCTCGTGGCGTAGGTCGCGCCGCGGAGTGCACTCGAACAGCCGGTGCCGTCCGTGCCGCCCGACCAACTTCCGTCGCTGTTCGGCACGAGGAAGACCGTGCACCCCGCGCGCGGGACGAGGCTCTCGACCGTGATGACATCGAAACGAGCCGGTTCCTGCCAGGCGCCGGCGAAGGCGAGGGGGTCGCCGGGCAGCTCGAACACGCGACTCTCGACGGTACCCGGCGCGGCGTCCGGGTTCTCCGAAAGAGCCACTTGATAGACCCGCTGGCGATAGGGGCGAAGCGGTTCGCTCGCGAGGGCCTGCTCGACATAGATCCACGGGCCACCGGCGCGATCGGGCCAGATCGTCGCCATATGGAGCGTGATCTCGCGGAAATCCTTGTCCGCTTGGGACTGTTCGAGACTGGAGTAGGAGCCGACGAGCATGCCCGTCACGGCCGCCACACCGTCGACGGAGGCGTCCGTAGCGGGTGCGGACGCGCAGCCGCCGAGGGGCTGACCGACGGTCATGAGGGCGAGCATCGTGCCGAGGAGGATTCGGCATCCGACTCCGGTCGCGCGGGTTCGCGTGGGGGTTCGCATGGGGTGCAATCCTACAAGAGCGGCCGCCCCGTCGCCCGGTGCCGTTGGGCGTGGGGCCGGAACCGCTACCATTGCCGCTTCACGCTCGACCGGCCGCGTGGCCGGTGTCGTTTCGCCACTTTCCGCCTGATGCCAACTCCCATGTCCACGAGCGCCTCCGCCGCCCCGTCCCCGAAGCCCGTCGATACCCGAGGCCTTGCCGGCCAGACCGTCGGCGACACCGCCATCTGCGCCGTCACGCAAACGGAACTGATCTACCGGGGCTACGAGATCGCTGACCTGGCGGCCAACGCGACCTTTGAGGAGGTCGCTCACCTCCTGATCGTCGGGCACAAGCCGTCGGCGAGCGAACTCGCCGCGTTCAAGGCGGAGATCGCCTCGATGCGAGCGATTCCGGCGAGCGTGCGCGACGCGGTCGTCCGCATCGCGAAGGAGAGCCCGAACGCCCACCCGATGTCGATCCTCCGCTCGGGCGTGAGCCTCCTCTCGCATCTCGATCCCGAGTGCGAGGACAACAGCCCTGCCGCCGAGCTTCGCAAGTCGAAGCGGCTGCTCGCCCAGATCCCGACCATCATCGGGGCCTGCCAGCGGACCCTCGACGGCAAGTCGCCGCTCGATCCCGACGCGTCGCTCGGCCATGCCGCCAATCTCATGTGGCTCATGAGCGGCACGAAGCCGACCGAACTCGCCGCGAAGATCATGGACATCAGCCTGATTCTCTACGCAGAGCACGACTTCAACGCCAGCACCTTCTCTTGCCGGACGATCGCCTCGACCGAGACCGACCTGCACAGCGCTGTCTGCGGCGGCATCGGCGCCCTGAAGGGACCGCTGCACGGCGGCGCCAACGAGATGGCGATGGAGATGCTGAAGGACATCGATCGCGATCTCGCCGCCGCGAAGGGCTCGATGAATGTCGACCAGTGGATGAAGCGGGCCTTCGACGAGAAGCGGAAGCTCATGGGCTTCGGCCATCGCGTCTACAAGAACGGCGACCACCGTGCGGGCATCCTGCGCGGCTGGGGGCTCAAGCTCGCCGAGCAGCTCGGACCGAACGCGAAGAAGTGGTTCGACCTCGGCGACCAGGTCCAGGCGATCATGCTTCGCGACAAGAACATCCATCCGAATGTCGATTTCCCCTGCGGCATGACCTATTTCATCATGGGCATTCCGGTGCCGCAGTACACGCCGATCTTCGTCGCGAGCCGCATCACCGGCTGGTGCGCCCACATCATGGAGCAGCACGCGAACAACCGGATCATCCGGCCGCTCGCCGAGTACAAGGGGCCGGCGCTCAAGAAGTGGAATGGGTGATCACGCTGTCGAGGCGCTGCGGCCGCTCTGGCAGGACATCGCATTGCTCGCGGTGCCGGTCTTGGTGGCGTCGCTCGTCGGCGCGCTTGGCATCGTCCTCAGACGGCTTCCACGATGGCTGTGCGTGAGTGTCATCTGCGTCGCGACAATTGCGTTCATCGCTCCGCTCTTGAGCGTCGCAGGCTGGGCGCCGTCATGGCTTGGCGAGATTGTCGCGACGCTCGGAGGCGTGACGACCATTGAGGCCTTCGTCGCTGCGCATCTCCTTTGCATCGTTTGGGTCGCGCCGAAGCGATCGCTGAGTGCACCCTTCCTCGCAATCCTCATCGTCGCTGCCCTCTTCGTTGTGGTCATCGACAATATGGCGGCGCTCCGCTGGCGCCTCGCTCATGCGAATCCAGATGACGCGGTCTGGAGCAATCGCTGCGACGACGACGGGGTCCTTGCCCAGCGCACTGGCGCGACCTGCGCGCCAGCCTCGGGTGCAATGCTCCTCTACCGCTATGGCATCTCGGTAAGCGAAGGTGCGATCGCCTACCGCGCGGGCACATCGGCTTTCGGTACCGATGAGTACGAACTCGCCGACGGCATTCAATCGATGCTTGGGGGGACGGCCGGCCGAGCGGAGGCGACGCACGAGACGGCGCAGGAAGTGATTGCTGGCGGAGCTCCTTGCATCGTGTACATCGATACGCCGCTCGGGTGCCATGCGGTGCTCTTGGAAGCCGTCGTCAATGGCCAGCTCGACCTCGTCGATCCGCTTGGCGGCGTGCGCGAGACGATCTCGTCGGAGGAGTTCGCAACGGTCTTCCGCGGCGTGGTGATTCGGATCGGCGGGCTTCCGCGTCGGCGCTGATGTCATCCGTTGCGAGATACCACCCGAAGCCGCGCAGGGGCTAGTCGCGCTGGAGCGCTCGTTCGGGCTTCAGGGATGCTCAGTCGGAGAGCATTGCGCTGAGGGCCACCGGGAGCAGTATTGGAAGGATGATCCCACCAGCGAGGGTCAACCACCACGCGCTGCCTGTGCCGATTCGGACGAGCAGCCAGAACCAGCCGAAGCAATAAGCGAACGTGATCCCTGCGCCGATCAGGACAGCCAAGAGCGGGTCGCCTGAGATCAACGCTAGCAGGCCGCCGACTCCGGCAAGGATGCCGGCGCACATCCCTGGCCGCTCGGTCTCAACCAAGAGCTTGATGCAGCCGACGAAAACGGCGAGTTGAATGGCGATGAGCATTGGTGTGTTGGGATCGCGCCGACGCGTCGATGGACGGGTGCTACGCCTTGCGCGGCTGGGCCAGCGGATTGCCCGACCAGATGGCCATTCCAAACGGATAGACCTCACCGCGCATGACGCCCCCAAGTACCGCAGGATCGTCGGCGAGAACGCGCCTTGCCTCTTCATCGGAAGCTGCCGCGAAGACAGCGATACCGAAAGTCCGCTCGTCGGTGAGAAGGGTTCGTCCGGCCATGAAGAGACGACCTTCGTCCGCCAAGCCCTGAAGGTACGAGAAGTGCTCGGCGACTGCCCGACTCTCCTGTTGGGTCGGCCCGTCACTCAGCATTTCGATCCGAGTGGGCTGAATTCTGTATATGTAGTGATTCACCGACACGCTCCAGAAGTTCGATTGCCGCGGGCAGTGCGGGACGATAGCTGTTGTGGAAGGCCGCGCATGAGCGCACAGCGGCAACGGTCGGTCGGAATGCGGGCTCGTGCTATCGGCCTCGGGCACGCGTCGCAATCAGGCAATCGGCCGAAGTTGTTCTGCGATGGTGCGGGTGCGCTCCGTGAGTTCGTTGCCAGTGTGTTTCGTGGTGTTGCGCTCGAACAGCAGAACATGACACTCCTGCTCCGCGACAGGGCAGTGCCTGACACCCTTGGGCACGACGAAGATTTCGCCGGGCGATAGGGTGACCGATGCGTGCTCCATCTTGATGGTGAGCTGGCCCGCGAGCACCATGAACAGTTCGTCTTCGGCGTCATGGGCGTGCCAGTCGAAGGTACCCTGCAGCTTGGCGACCTTGACGTAGTAGTCATCGACACTCGCGAGCACTCGGGGCGACCAGAACTCGGTGAGGGATCGAGCGACCTGTGCTGGGTCAATGATGGATTGCATATTGGTGAAGGTAGATGAACGATGCGAGCGAAGACTCGCGCAGGAGCGGCGGACGCAGCAGATTTCTCGCGAATGGTAACTCTGCGGATGCGTGCTGGCCTGCGTGCGCACGCCGGCCCCATTCATGCCGTCCACTCGCCAGCGTACCGCGTCGGGTGCGGCGCTCCGTCGCGCTCGGCGAGATTGAACAGTCGCTTTGCGAGTTGGCGAAGATGGAGCGCGTCATGAGCGCTCCACGCGGCCAGGAGTTCACCGGCGGAGACCGGGCCGACCTTCGGGTGGTTGTATGCGCGCGACCAGTCGGGGTTCGGCAGCGAGCGAAGCCAGGCTATGTTCCGGTCGCGCTCGGCGCAGAAGCCGTCGACCGCTCTGGCGAGGTCGCGCTCGTTGTACCGGCGGATCTGGGCGACATCCTTCAGGTCGAGCGGTGGCCAGGGACTCTCTGGCGTCTCGATCGTCGAGCGCACGCGGAAGCCGAAGTCTTCGCGTTCCTCGTCACAGAGGTGACAAGCGATCTCAAGGACCGACCAGTGCTCCGGCCCCGGTTTCCAGCGAGCGTCCTCAGGGGAGACGATGGCAGTGAGGGCACGAACTGCGGGCGCAGTGCGGGCCAGCCGATCGATGATGGCCGAGGCATTGTGCATGATGCTTGACAGTAACCGGAACGACAACGGGCGCGACCGCTCGTTGCGATCGCGCCCGTTCGTTTCATACGGTGATGGGGTCTCGCTTACGGCGCGAGCGCGTTGCGCAGATTCACGCGACCCGAACCGAGCTTTCCGATGAAGCTCGGGTTCTGGGTGTTGATGTTGTCGGCGGTCGTGCGCACCTTGTCCCACACCTGCGTGCGGGTCCAAGTCGGATTCTTGCTCCACACGGCGGCTGCAACACTCGCGACCATCGGCGTGGCCATCGAGGTCCCGCTCAGCGAGGCGACATAATCATTCGCCGGCTGGTTGAAGACATGGTAAGTCGAGCTGATCGAAGTCCCCGGTGCGGAGATGTCGACCCAGGTGCCGTAACTCGAGAAGCTCGACTTCTTGTCGAGCTGGTCGGTCGACGCAACCGAGTAGACGTCGCTTCGGGAGCAGAGATAGTCGGCGCTCTGGTTGTTGCTGTTGCCCGCGGCCTTGAAGACGAGTCCGCCGGCGTTGATGAAGAAGGTCGTCGCGGCGGCGAGACCGCCCGAGTTCGACGAGCCCCACGAGCAGCTCGCGATGCGGGCGCCCTTGTTGGCCGCGTAGTAGAGCGCGTTCGCGGCCGAGTCCATGCGCACGACGCCGACCTGCTGACCCTGAAGCTTCGCCGAGTGGCCGATGCGGAGGCACATGACCTTCACGCCGTTGCCGGTCGTGGTGTTCGATCCGGTACCCCAGCCGCCCGCGGGGCTCGCCACCGCGTAGCCGTTGTTGTTCATCGCGCCGACGATGCCGGCGCAGTGCGTGCCGTGACCGTTGAAGTCGCGCGGGTCGTTGTCCGCCGTGGTGCAGTCCTCGCCGACCCAGCAGGTCGCCGCGGGAGCGGTCACGAAGTCCCAGCCCACCCAGTCGTCGACGAAGCCGTTGCCGTCGTCGTCGAAGCCGGCGACGCCGTTCTTCTCCGCGGTGTTGATCCAGATGTTGCCGTCGGTGGCGTTCGGGTTCGACGACGACGCTGCGCTGCCGCCGAGATCCTTATGGAAATAGCGAACGCCGGAGTCGAGCACCGCAACCGTCGTCGCGCTCGATCCGGTCCAGATGTCCCAGCCCTCCGGCGAGTCGATGTCCTTGTCGCTCGTCTGATTGTGGAACCACTGGGCGGAATAGCTTCCGTCGTTGGGGACCTGGAAGAAGGGATGGATGCCGATCTCCTCGACGCGCTCGACGAAGGGCGATCGCTCAAACGCACGCATCGCCTCACGGAGCGAGGTCGCGTCGAGATCGACGGTGAGCGTGAACCAGCTCGAGAGATCCTCGCCGCCGAGCATGACATCCTTCACCGGATCGCTGCCGGTGAAGAGCTGGCGATAGGCGACGACGCCGTTCGACTGGGCGATGTCGTCGAGCGGGGCGAAGCCGGTGACGCCGAGGTCGTAGAGGCGCATCGCCCGCACGACCGCGGCGGCCTCGGTGGTGAGGCGCACGACGAACTCGTCCGGCACGACAAGCGGCGTCTCTTCGACCTGCACGCCGTCGATTGCCTCGGGCACGAGAAGCTGCATGCGCGGATCGAGATGCGTTTGGTCGGCGACGCGGACGACCTTGGCTTCCTGCATCGCGGGACCGCTCTGCGGCGCAGCCATGGCGACTGCTGCAACGAGCGAGGAGGCCAACGCGACGGAAACGATTACCTTCATGAGCACATTCCTCCATCAGTCCGACGCAGTCGACGCGGCGCTGCGCGCCGTCGAAAAGGTCGGGACGGAAAGGTGACCGACTCGGGTCGCGACAAACACCACGCGTGTCGCGGCTCGAGGCATAAGGGAAAAAGACTGGTTCGTGCCGGAGGTCGCGCGCGAACGATCGATGGACGGCCGGCGAGTCTGCTCGCGGTCCCACCGAACTACGCACTGCGTCGCTTTCGACATCGTCGTACGGGGCCCCCAACATCGGTGCGAGTGCCTCTGCGAGCACCGATGGTCCACACGGGTCGCCGCCGTTCTCTGAGGACGGCGGTGCAATGAGACTACCGCGCCGTTCGACGAACAAAAGAGGTCGCAGCCGAAATGGCCGCGACCTCTGGAAAACGCTTCGGATCGCCGAATGGGGATGAGAACGGGGATTAGGGCGTCAGGGCCTTCTGCATGTTCAGTCGGCCGGAACCCAACTTGCCGAGGAAGCTCGGGTTCTGCGCGTCGATGTTGTCGGTGTTGAGGCGCACCGCATCCCACACTTGGGCGCGCGTCCAAGTGGGGTGCTTGCTCCAGACCGTCGCGGCGACGCTCGCCACGAGCGGCGTTGCCATCGAGGTGCCGCTCAGCGCAGCGAACTGATCGCTGCCGGGATTCGTGGCCTTGTGATAGGTCGAGTTGATCGAGACGCCGGGGGCCGAGATGTCAACCCATGTGCCGTAGCTCGAGAAGCTCGCCTTCGCATCCGTCTGGCCCGTCGCCGCGACCGAGTAGACATCGCTGCGCGAGCAGAGATAGTCGGCATTCTGATTGTTGCTATTGCCCGCGGCCTTGAACACGAGGCCGCCCGCGTTGATGAAAAAGGTCGTCGCAGCGCCGAGGCCGCCGGTGTCCGAGGAGCCCCAGGAACAGCTCGCGATGCGGGCGCCCTTGTTCGCGGCGTAGTAGAGCGCACTCGCCGCCGAGTCCATGCGCACGACGCCGACCTGACCGCCGCCGATCGAAGCCGAATGGCCGATGCGCAGGCACATGACCTTCGCGCCGTTGCCGGTCGTCCCGTTCGTGCCCGTGCCCCATCCGCCCGCCGGGCTCGCGACGCCGAAGCCGTTGTTGTTCATCGCGCCGACGATGCCGGCGCAGTGCGTTCCGTGGCCATTGAAGTCGCGCGGATCGTTGTCGGCGCCGGTGCAGTCCTCGCCCGACCAGCACGCCGCCGCCGGTGCGGTCACGAAGTCATATCCCACCCAGTCGTCGACATAGCCGTTCGCGTCGTCGTCGACGCCGGCGGCGCCGTTCTTCTCGGCGAGGTTGATCCATATGTTGCCGTTCGCCCCGCCGGGATTCGACCAGGATCCGCCGGTGCCGCCGAGGTCCTTATGAAAATATCGAACGCCCGTGTCCAGCACCGCGACGATGACCGACGGCGAGCCGGTATTGATGTCCCAGCCCTCGGTCGCGTCGATGTCCCTGTCGCTGGTCTGGCGAAGCGACCACTGGCCGGGGAAGGAGGGATCGTTCGGCGTCTGGTCGATGGCGTGAATCCCGATTTCCTCGGCGTGGGCGACGAAGGGCGATTCGGCTATGCGCCGCATCGCCTCGCGCACCGAGATCGCCTGCGGGTCGATGCGCAGGACGAACCAGCCTGAGAGATCCTCGCCGCCGAGCATCAGATCCTTGACGGGATCGCTTCCGACGAAGAGCTGCCGATAGCCGATCACGCCTGCCCGCTCCGCGGCGTCGTCGAGCGGCGTGAGACCCGTGAGGCCGAGATCGAACGCTCCCATCGACCGCACAAGGAGCGCGGCCTCGGGGGTGAAGCGCACGACGAACTCGTCGTCGACGATGACCGGCGTGGGCTCGATCTGCTCGCCGTCGATCGCCGCAGGGGTGAGCAGTCGCATCCGCGGATCAAGATGAGGCTCGCCCGCGAAGGGCGATGCGACCTGCGCAGCCGCCGGCTGGGCCAGGGCGAGGAGCGTTGTGGTGAGCGGAATCGCCGCGAGGCGAAGGGCGGTCGTGCGCATGGCGAGAGAACTCCTCGGAGATGGACGGGTGGCGACGCGTCGACACGGCGTGAAGCGACGCCAGCAAACCACTGCGAACGCTACTGCGGCGGCGGCAAACGCACGAGAGGGGTGTTTGCCGCGACCGGCATCGTCGCGGTTCGCGGGGCAGGCGAACGCAGTATCATCCGGCCCCTCGCGGCGATCGGCCGCATGCCCGTTCCTGCCTTGGTTCTCCGCGGAGATCGTTTCGTGTCGACCGTCTCGTCCATCGCCGTCATCGGAGCCGGAACCATGGGCTCCGGCATCGCCCTCACCGCCGCGACCTCCGGCATTCGCGCCTTCCAGATCGATGTCAGCCAGGCCCAGCTCGACCGCGCCAAGGGCTATCACGCGAAGACGCTCGCCCGAAGCGTCGAGAAGCAGAAGATGACCCAGGCAGACGCGGACGCAGCGCTCGCCCGCATCAGCTATGTCGCCGACATGGCGGCCGCCTCCGGCGCGGAATGGGCGGTCGAGGCTGCCACCGAGAACATCGATCTCAAGAAGAAGATCTTCCAGTCGATGCGATCGACCTTCGGTCCGACCGCCGTGCTGGCGACCAACACCTCGAGCATTTCGATTACTGACATCGCGACCGCCGTCGGGCCCGACGCGCATCGCGTGATCGGCATGCATTTCTTCAATCCGGTCCCGATCATGAAGCTGGTCGAGGTCATCAAGGGACTCGCGACGAGCGAGGAGACCACGCAGCGCACGATCGATCTCGCGAAGGCGATGGGCAAGACGCCCGTCCCGGCGAACGACCGGGCCGGCTTCGTCTCGAACCGTGTGCTCATGCCGCTCATCAACGAGGCCTTCTACGCGTGGATGGAAGGCGTCGCGAAGCCCGAGGACATCGATCAGATCATGCTTCTGGGCTGCAACTTCCCGATGGGACCGCTGCGCCTGGCCGACTTCATCGGCCTGGATGTCTGCCATGACATCATGATGGTGCTGCATCGCGAACTCGGGAACCCGAAGTTCTTCCCCTGTCCGCTCCTTCGCCAGCTCGTCCAGGCCGGACGCCTCGGCGACAAGAGCGGCCGCGGCGTGTATGAATATCCGAAGCGCTGATCGACCCGGAGCGTCACCATGTCCGAAGCCCGCGGCGCCGTCGTTCCCCTCTCTCCGATCGACGCGGTGAAGGCCGTCGTCTTCGCATTGGCCCTCGGAACCCTCGGCGCCGTCGGGTGGGCGGTCGCGACGCACTTCACCCCGCTCGAGATCGGCTTCATCGCCTGGGGGATCGGATGGCTCGCGGGCACCGGCGTTCTGCTCGGAAACGGCGGGCGCACCGGTCCGGCGTGGGGCGCGCTCGCGGTGTCGATCGCCGTCGCCTGCTTTGCCCTCGCGAAGCTATTCGCGATCCTTCTCCGAGTTTTGCAGGGCAACGAGATCCTCGACTGGTGGGGGGTCTACCAGAACGAGTACTACTTCCTTGATGTTCTCTGGATCGCCTTCGCAGCGTGGCCCGCGTGGTCGATCGGGACGCGCGGTCGGTCGTAGCTCGCCGCTGCGGTCCCTCAGTCCGCAAGGCGCGCAAAGCGCCGATTGCTCGTCGGGAAATCAACGCCCATCGCGAAGGCGTGCAGGAGTCCGACGATCGCAGCCCAGAGGAGCGAGACGCCGGTCGGCGCCGTGAGCGCCGGAGCCGCGGGACTTGCCGCGCAGGTGAGGCTGGCGCCGACGATGATCATCGCCAGCGCGCACCACTGATAGAAGCGCAGGCCGCGGATGACGCGGGTCTGCGGTTCGCCGCGATAGGCCTCTTCGACGAATCGACTCAGTCCAGCAAGAAGCAGATAGAGGCCGAGGATTGCGCTCAGCGGCGCGTCGAGCCACCAGAGGCGCAGCAGCGCAGAGCCGATGACGAGATTGGCGAGCATCGAATAGAGCGGTGTCGCATGCACGATGACGCCGGAGAGTCGGGCGATCGACACGACGCGGGAGCGCGGATGGCGATAGCGAATCCCGCCGCTCGGGCATGGCGCACCGTGGCAGCAGCCTTGGACGAGGCAACGGAGTCGCCCGACCGCCTGCACCCACGGCGCCGCGAGTGCGACGCTCGCCGCGAGGAGCCAGCCGTCGAGCCCGACGGGCACCAGGGCAAGCGAGACGATCGCCACGCCGAGCACACTTCCAAAATATCCAAATGGTCGCAGGAGCTTCTTCGAGCCGACCCAGTACTGGCCCCAGATCCCGGCGCCCACGAGCGACGCGAGGGCGATGAGCGCGGCCTGCCAGGCGCGATCGTCGCCGAGCGCCATCGCGATCAGCGTCGTCCCGAGCGCGGCTGCGAGACCAGCGTAGAGGCCGTGGACAAGCACGCGCACCGGGCCGAATCGCCACTCGCGCCAACTGTTCGCCACGCGCTCCGCCCACGCGAGGAGCGAACTCCAGAGCGCTTCGCGTCGCCACGCCACAAGGGCGAGGAACGCGCCGGCGAAGAGATCCACCATCGCGTGCATGCCCGTCGTGACGCAGGCGACGACGATCGCGGAGGCGAGCGCTGCGGCGAGGATCGCGCTCCGCACGCCGCGCAGCGCGATGAGCGTCGCCGCGTGCAGCGCCCAGAAGACATGAAACGAAGGGCAGGCCGCGCGGCCGGCGAGCCCATCCGATCGCTCGAGCGCGAGCAGCCCGGCGAAGGCGCCATCGGGATCGAAGGGGCGCGGCAGTGCGACGATCGGAAGGCAGAGGTAGCACAGGAATCCGATCGCCATCGCGCACCACGCGTCGATCGTCCACCGGCGGAGGGCCCGCTTCGACGGCGCGAGAAGGGGCGCCAGCACAACGAAGGGATAGGCGGCCGTGTAGATAGGCGTCGTCCAGGTGAAGACCGGCCATGCCTGCTCGGCACCGATGTGTGCCGGAATCGGATCAGGGACGGGGAGGTGCCCGATCGCCTCGTAGAGCACGACAAAGGGAATGAGCACGCGGCACCAGACGGCGACGCAATCGCGCAGCGACGGCGGGCTCTCCGCGTCGTCGGCGGAGGGCAATCGGAGTAGCTCGCCGCCCGGGACCGACCCGAAGCGACGGATGAGCGCGAGTCGCTCAAAACCGAGCACCAGTGCGCAGGCGCCGGCAGCGAGCGTCGGCGTGACGAAGACAAGTCCAGCGAAGGACCCGAGCGCGATCGATGTGCCTGCCGCCACGATCACCGCGGCGACATAGATCGGATGGGCGACGAACGCGTAGGGGCCGCTGCGCACCGCTTCTTGCGTCGGAAAGGCGTTCATCGGAAGTCCGCGTCCGCGTCGCCAGAGCTCGAGCATCGACCAGAGGATGAGGGCGAGTCCCGCAATCGCAAGGAGCCATCCTGCCGGTTCGCGCTGAAGCCTTGGCAGCGCGAGGAGAGCATCAAGACGCCACGCCCACAGGAGGAGCAGCGCCGGCATGACGATGCAAAAGAGCGTGCCGTAGGCGATCCGCCCGATCACGAGCGCAGCTCCGGAACCGCAGGATCGCCCGGAAATCGCACCCGCTCCCAGATGGCGGGATGGGCCACGCGTCCGCGCTCGTCGTCGAGCGTCGCAACGCCGATCCACTTCGTCTCGTGGGCGCGAAGAAACGCCGGAGGAGCGCTGCGAAGCGCTTCCGGCAGCCACGCGAGGGCGCCTTCGCCGATCGCTGCGTCGCGGAGCGTCCGGCTCGCTGCAAGCGCGAGGCTTCCGCCGTTCCACCGCACGCACGCGTCGTCGATCGCCGCGCCGCTGCGCTCGACGCCGTCGACGAGGACGAGTGCACACGGGGCCTCGCCGCGCCACTGAATCCAGACCACGCTTCGGTCCGCCGATGCGTAGCGTCCCCACCGAAGCTCGGTGATCGGAAGCTGCCACGGAGCGATGGTCAGCTCCAGCCGTTCGATATAACCAAATCCGCGCAGATGCCGCGAACCGATTCGGAGGCTCGCGTCGGACGAGCCCGCGAACAGCGACCAGCGAACGGAAGGGGCCCCGGCGTTCGTCTGCGTCGCGTACAGGATGCGCTCAGACGCAGCGGCACGCGGGCGTTCCCACCGGCCCTCGGCGTCGAGTCGGTCGCATCGCCATGACCATCCGCCAAGCGCGTCCGGCTCCGGAAGTCGAGTTCCGAGAAGTGCGACACGCTCCTCCGGCGCCCCCGACGAGGTCGACGAAAGCAGGGCGTTGGCGACCAGATGCATGCCTCCGAGGGCGATGTCCGCGGCGTACACGATTGCGCAGTCGCTCGCGTCGCTGACGAGATCGAGATACCACTTGGTGAGGCGAACATGCATCGCGGTGGGCGGAGTCGGCGGACCGGTGTCCCCGGAGTTTCAGCGCGGCGTCCCGGCGTGCATCGTATGGGAAGGGGGGACGCTCGAAACCGGAGGGACCGATCGGCTACCATGGCCGCTCTTGCCGCGGAGCGCGTCTCCGCGGCTGACGCTTCTCGTCCAACCGACGCACGCAGCCATGACCACCGCCCGCGAAGCCACCAGCCGTTCGACCGTGACCGCGACGACCGCCTCCGTCGGGGGCGTTCCGATCAATCCCGAGACGGTCACCATCTCCGGCTACATCGTCGACGAGAAGTATGGCCCGACCTCGGTCGAGGTGAACGACCCGAAGGACGCCTCGAAGCCGCATCCGCGGATCGGCGAGCCCGGTCAGTTTCCTTACACGCGAGGCGTGCACAAGACCATGTATCGAGATCGGCTCTGGACGATGCGCCAGTTCGCCGGCTTCGGCTCGGCCGACGATACGAACAAGCGATTTAAGTATCTCCTCTCGAACGCGAAGGGCACGAAGGCCAACACCGGCCTGTCGACGGCGTTCGACCTGCCGACGCTGATGGGCCGCGACTCCGACGATCCGCTCTCGGCCGGCGAGGTCGGCCGCTGCGGCGTCGCCATCTCCACGATCGAGGACATGCATCGCCTCTACGCCGACATTCCGATCGGCGAGGTGACCGTCTCGCAGACGATCAACGGTCCGGCCGCGGTGATCTGGGCGATGTACCTCGCGATGGCGAAGGAGCGGGGGATCGACTGGGCGACGGTCGGCGGAACGCTTCAGAATGACATCCTGAAGGAGTTCCACTCGCAGAACGAGTTCATCTATCCGCCGGAGGCGAGCGTGAAGCTCGTCGTCGACACGATCGAGTTCGCGTCGCAGCACCTCCCGAAGTGGAACTCGGTGTCGATCTCCGGTTACCACATCCGCGAGGCCGGCTCGACGGCGACGCAGGAGCTCGCCTTCACGCTGCGCGACGGCATGGAGTATGTCGAGGCCTGCATGAAGCGCGGGATGGATGTCGATGCCTTCGGGCCGCGCCTGAGCTTCTTCTTCAACTCGCACAACGAGTTCTTCGAGGAGATCTGCAAGCTGCGGGCCGCGCGGCGGATCTGGTCGAACGCGATGCGCGACCGCTATGGTGCGAAGAGCCAGCGGTCGATGCTCATGCGGACGCATGTCCAGACCGCGGGTTGCTCGCTGACCGAGCAGCAGCCGCTCAACAACATCGTGCGCGTCGCCTATCAGGCGCTCGCCGGCGTGCTCGGCGGCTGCCAGTCGCTCCACACCGATTCGATGGACGAGACGCTCGGCCTTCCGACCGAGACCGCCGTCCGCGTCGCCCTGCGCACGCAGCAGATCCTCGCCCACGAGACCGGCGTCCATCGCACCGTCGATCCGCTCGGCGGTTCGTGGTTCGTCGAGGCGCTCACCGATCGCATGGAGGCCGACGCCAACGCGATCATCCGCGAGGTCGATGACATGGGCGGCGTCGTCTCGGGCATCCACAAGGGCTACTTCCGCCGGTCGATCGCCGAGGCGAGCTACCGGTTCGGCCAGGAGATGGAGGCGGGCGACCGCGTCATCGTCGGCGTGAATGCGTATCCCGAGGGGAACGAGGAGCATCATGTCGAGATCCTCCAGATCCCGCATGAGGTCGAGGTCGTCCAGTGCGAGCGGCTCGCTGCGTTCCGCAAGAACCGCGATCAGGCGAAGGCCGCGCGGGCGCTTGACCGCATTCGCGAGGCCTGCCGCAAGGACCAAAATGTGATGCCGGCGCTCGTCGAGGCTGCGCACGACAAGTGCACCCTCGGTGAGATGGTGCAGGCGATGGCCGATGTCTTCGGCCGCTACTCCGGCGGTCCGGAGTGGTGACGCGCTCGCTCCGTTCGTGAGTGAACGCTGGCCGAGTGCTGGCCGAAATCCCGTTTTCGGATCATCGTCATGACGATGCTGCGACGCCTCATCTGGGCGCTCTGGTTCGTCCTCGCTGGCGCTGCGCTATCGATAGCAATTGGCATCGCCCGCGATGCGGTGCCCGATCCGGCGATTCCATACATGCGCCCGATCGACCTTGCCGGCGACATCGGCTGGGTGCGCCGGCGACTGCCCGAGAGCGTGATGCGCCCGCTCTCGATCGGCGTGGATGGCCATGGCTGGCGCATCGACGGCATGCGCACCGTCATCGGACGATGGGGCGAGGAAAGGACGGCCCTGCGTCTCTGGCGCGTGCTGCCCGACGGCACGATCGAGAGGGATCTGCCGGCGACGACGATCACCGTCGAGCGCGTCCGACGCGGCTGGCCGCTCCTCTGCCTCGAGGGTGCGATCTGGACGCCAGGAACGCACCCGCCGCAGGCCGACGCGCTCCTCGTCGGGCCGGCTCCCGGCGGACGGACGACCTACCTTCCGCTGCGGCCGCTGTGGTGGGGGCTCCTGGCCAACGCCCTCCTCTTCGGTGCGATTCTCCTGGCCCTCTGTCGCCTCCCCGGCGCGGCCGAGCGGCTCGTCCGCCGCTGGCGACGCCGATGTCCGCAGTGCGGCCAACCGCTCGATCCCGCCGCTCCGCCCGGCGGCGTCTGTCCCGAGTGCGGGTTCGAGCCATCGGGCCGATCGGTGACCGGGAGAGCCCGGTCCGTCACGAGAAGTGAGTAGCATCGCCGCTCTCCCATGCCAGCACCAACCAGCAAGATCCAGGCGGCCAAGGGCACGCGCGACTTCTTTCCCGTCGACATGGCGGCGCGGCGGCATGTCGAGGCGGCGTGGCGGTCGGCGTCGATCGACTGCGGCTTCGAGGAGATCGACGGCCCGACCTTTGAGCATCTTGAGCTCTACACGATCAAGAGCGGCGAGGGGATCGTCAACGAGCTTTTTAGTTTTACGCGTGCCGGTGGCGAGTCGACCTACGCGCTGCGTCCCGAGTTCACGCCGACGCTGGCCCGCATGGTCGCCGCCCGCGGAACGCAGCTTCCGATGCCGATCAAGTGGTTCTGCATGCCGATGATGTTCCGCGCCGAGCGGCCGCAGCGCGGTCGGCTGCGCGAGTTTCAGCAATGGAATGTCGACATGATCGGCGTCGACGGCGCCGCCGCCGATGTCGAGGTGATCTCCGTCGCGATCCTCGCCCTCGAGCGCCTGGGGCTGAAGCCGACGGACCTCCAGGTTCGGATCAGCCATCGTCACGCGATGGCGAACATCCTTCGGCGGCTCGGCGTGACGGACGAGGGCGTCGGTGCCGCGTTTGAACTCCTGGACCGACGCGACAAGCTTCCGCCGGAGGAGTTCTCGAAGCGGGCCGCCGCGCTCGGACTCTCCGCCGAGGCGACCGCCCGGTTCGATCGCGTCGCCCGCACGCGACTGCCCGTCGCGACGCCCGTCGAGGCGCTTGCCACCGCCGTCGAGGCGCCGGTCGATGACATCGCCGGTCTCGTCGAGGTGCGCGATCGGCTGCTCGCCCTCGGTCTCGACGACTGGTGCTCGTGGGATCTCGGCATCGTCCGCGGCCTCGCCTACTACACGGGCACCGTCTTCGAAGTGCACGAGATCACCGGTGCCGAACGCGCCGTCGCCGGCGGCGGGCGCTACGACTCGCTCGTCGAACTCTTCGGCGGGCCCAAGATGCCCGCCTGCGGCTTCGGCATGGGCGATGTCGTCCTCTCGCTCGTCCTGGCCGATCGCGGACTGCTCAAGTCGGAGGAGCTTCTACCGCGTCCCGACGCCTTCCTCCTCAGCAACGGAGGCGAGGCCGCCGAGCGCACGCTCCCCGAGCTGCTCGCGAGGCTCCGACGCGCCGGAATGCACGCCCGCCAGAGTTACAAGACGACGCGCAACATCGGCAAGCTCCTGGGCGACGCCGCGAAGTGCCGCGCCCGTCATGCGGTCATCCTCGACGAGCGGTTGGCCGACGGAGTGGTGACGGTCAAGGATCTCGACGGCGGAACGCAGCGTGAGGTGGCGCTCGGCGAGGTGATCGCGCAGCTTCGGCCCGCTCGCGCCTAACGCAATTGCTTGCGCAGCCCGTACGACCGGCAGGGTCGGTGGGGCCCGCCTGCCGACCCGGGCTGAACCAGGGTCGAAAACGCGTCGATGACGACTCCAGCGGTTACGCCCGGCTTCCCCGGGCGCACGCATGCGGAGGCGGCATGGCATTTTCGATGTTCTCCAAGCAGGCGTCCCCGATCCTTGCGGACTTCGGTTCCGCTTCGGTCAAGCTTCTTCAGGTCTCGAGCGGCGACAAGCCGACCGTGACCTCGGCGGCCGAACTCGTCGTTCCCGACGAGATGCGCGGCCAGTCCGTCGATCGCCGCTTCGAGTTTCTTCAACAGCAGCTTCCGAAGGTCCTGAAGGACAACGGATTCCGGGGCAAGCGCGTCGTGGTCTGTCCGCCGAGCGGCCAGATGCTCGTGCAGCATATGCAATTTGCGCCGAGCGACTCGCCGGTCGAGGCGATCAAGATGCAGCTCGCCCAGCAGCTCAATATCGATACCTCGGGCGTCGTCGTGCGCAGCGAGCCGGTGACCGAGAATCCCGGGCCCAACGGCAAGGTCGAGCACATCGCCTTCGCCATCGCCCGCGACGATGTCATGCGCTATGTCGACCTCTTCCGTCGTCTTCGCATGCAGGTCGTCGCTGTGCATAACGAACTCCAGGCGATGCTGCACGCCTTCGATCACATTAATCGGCGCGACGGCGACGCCAATGTCTCGACCCTCTATGTCGATCTCGGCTGGGGATCGACGAAGGTCGCCGTGGCCCACGGGACGAAGCTCGTCTTCGCCAAGAACATTGCGATCGGCGGGCGTCACTTCGACGCGGTCGTCGCCCAGATGTTCCGCTGCGATCTCGCCGCGGCGCGACTGAAGCGCATGAGCGAGGACCTGCTGCCGCTCCGCCAGGCGCCGGCGCAGACCAAGCGGGCCGCGGAGGCGACCGGCGGACTCGCGATGCTGAGCGCGGGCATGGCCCAGGCAGCGACCGACGCGCGGCTCGAGAGCGTGCAGACGACCGTCGCCGCCGAGGATGATCGCCGGGTCGGCAACGAGGCGCCGGCACTCGGCGCGAGCGTGCCCGACTCGGGCGGCGCGCAGCGCGTGAACGGCGACTACGGCGAAGTGCTCGAAAGTCTCGCCGACGAACTCTCGATGTGCACGCGGTACCACGCCGCGAGCTTCCCCGGTCGACACATCGATCGGGTCGTTTTCCTCGGCGGAGAGGCCAGGCAGATCGGTCTCTGCCAGTTCCTCGCCGAGTCCCTGCGGCTTCCGGCGAAGTCCGGCGATCCGCTTGCCCGCATGCTCGGTCCGGAGCCGCCCGATGGGCTTCCCGACCCGCAGCTCTCGCATCCCGCATGGGCCGTCGTCTGCGGCCTCGCGTCCGCCCCGATCGACCTCTGAGCCCGAGTGAGGGAATCCGAATGTCCAACAGTCACAGCTTCCTTCCCGAGGACTATGTCGCCCAGGCGGCCGAGCGGCGGACGAATCTCGTCAGCCTCGTCCTCTTCGGCGTCGTGATGACCGCCGTCTTCGGCGCGTTCCTCGTCACCAACCAGCAGTGGACGCAGGTGCGTCGCGAGCAGATCCGCATTCATACGGAAACGCAGCAGGCCGCCGGCGACATCCGCAAGATGCGCGAGCTCGACGAGAAGCGCGAACAGATGGTCGAGAAGGCCGATCTTGCGATGACGCTCATCGAGCCCGTGCCGCGCTCGGTGCTGCTCGCGATGCTCGTCAACGCGATGCCCGAGCGGCTGAGCCTTCTCGACTTCGACCTGAAGAGCCAGGAGATCCGCGTGCCGAAGCGCACCGCGGAGAAGGAACCGGAGAAGAAGCCGGCGGCCTCGGCGCCGAAGGTGGCGAACCGGTCGAAGACGAAGTCCGAGGCCGATGCCGCCGCGAAGGCGCCGAAGGAAGCGCCGAAGGTCGAGCCGACGCGCTACCTCATCGCCATCTCGATGACCGGCGTCGCTCCGACGGATCTCGACGTCTCGCGCTACATGAACGCGCTGGCGGCGATTCCCGTCTTCAAGGGCGTGCAGCTCGTGACGACCGAGGAGAAGGAAGTGGACGGCATGATCGTGCGGCAGTTCCGCATTTCGATGCGCATCGAGCCCGACGCGGACCTCCGTTCGCTCCGCAACACGATTCCGCTCCAGACCGATCCGATGAGCGAGACCATGCGGCTGTCGCCGGGCTCCACCGCCAGCGTCGATGTCGACGCAGCAGATCAGTCTGCTGATGGGGCTGCCGAACCGACCACCACCCCGGAGACGAAGCCGTGACCCAGTACAAGTTCGGAGTGCGCGAATGCATTTTCGCCGGCGTCCTGCTGGCGGTCCCGATCGCGAGCTATTTCTTCGTCTTCTCGCCGCGCAACGCCCAGATTCGTGCGGCCAAGTCGGAGATGCAGCAGAAGGAGACGCGCCTGGCCGAGCTGCGCACGCTCACCACGCGCATCAAGAGCCTCGACGACGAGATCCTCCAGTGGGAGGACTCGCTCAAGCGGCTCGAGGAGAAGCTCCCCGATCAGGAGGGCGTCGACGCGATTCTCGGGCAGATCACCGAGATCGCCCAGCAGCACAAGCTGCTCGTCCGCTCGATCAAGGGCGAGAAGACGGTGCCCGTCGCCATGGCGATGGAGCTGCCGCTCCGGACCACGGTCGAGGGCGACTTCAAGAGTTTCTATCGATTCCTCCTCGGGCTTGAGGCCCTTCCGCGCATCACGCGCATCCACCAGCTCCGCATGAGCCGGCTGGAGCCGTCGCGCGGATCGGACAAGCCGGTCGAGCCGGGAACCATGCAGGCAGAATTCGTGCTGAGCATCTACTTCGATGCCGGCGACCAACCGCAGTTCGAGACGATCGGAGGGAAGCGTGACCGTCAAGCAGCAACGCGTCGCTAATAAGGTCGAGGCCACCGACGAGGAAGCGGCCGTGCCCGCGCCGAACTCGCTCGACGGATCCGCCGACGGCTCGATGGACGGAGCGCTCTCCGGCGCGACCGCTCGGGTGCGGCGGCGCCTCAACACCGGAACGCTCATTCTCGCCGGCGTCATCGTCGCATCGGGCGCAAGCCTGTGGACCATGCGGGCCGTGGATCGTGCCGCGGCCAGCGGTCCGATCATCAGCAAGGAGGACGAGAAGGTCCTCGCCGATGCGCTCGCCCCGCGCAAGCCCGCTGCGTCCGCGAATGCCGATCCGAAGGCGTTCGTCGATCGCACCGAGCCGCCGGTCGATCTTCAGGTGCCTGCCGAGCAGGTTCCGAAGAATCCCTTCGTGATCTACGCGGAACCGACCGCTGCCGGTCCGGTCGCCGGGGCGCCGGAGACGCCGGAGCCGCCCAAGGTCGATCGCGTCGCCGAATGGCAGGCCGAAGTGGACGCCGCCGCCGCGACCATCGTGCTCCAGTCGACGATGAGCGGCACGGACCTCAAGAAGGGTCTCGTCGGTATCGCAAATATCAATGGCGAAATGCTCCGCCTCGGCGATGTCTTCGGCGTCGACGGCACGGAGATCGAGTTCCGCCTCGAGCATGTCGAGCGCGACTCGATCATCGTCCGCGCCTACAACGCCGACCTGAAGCACGAGCGCCTGGTGACCGTGCAGGTGCAGAAGCGGTATTGATCGATCAGTTGCTCGGGTCGGGGTCTGGCGTGGGCGTCCGCAACGAGGGAGCGAACGATGGGTTTCAATTGGGACGAACTGCTCAAGGGTCTCGGCCAGCCTCGCAAGGACGCGCCGAAGGAGATCGTTCCGAACGCGCCGCAGCCCGCGGGCGTTCCGTCCCGTCGCGATGATCCGCTCGATCCTGAGGACGGGGTCGAACAGGCGCCTGCAGCGAGCCAGTCCCTCCCGAAGCCCACGGAGCTGCCTCGCCCGCGCATGCCCGTCTCGCCCTCGATGGACTCGCCGCGCCCGCCGGACCTGAACGGCCAGGGATTCGGCGAGGAGACCGACACCTCGATGGCCTCGCAGGCGGCCGATCCGGCGCGCTCGCGGCCCGACGACGCGATGAGCGATGTCTATGTGCCCGCGGCGCGCAACCAGAAGCTCGACCTTGGGCAGATTCTTCTCGAGCGGGGCGTCATCGATCAGGAGCGGCTCTCGAGCGCCCAGCGCATCCTGAAGCAGACGCCGGGCAAGCGGCTGTCGCAACTGCTCATCGAGAGCGGCGTGGACGAGCCGAAGGTCCAGGCCGTCGTCGCCGAGCTCGCCCGACTTCCCTTCGAGCGCGTCGACATCAAGGCAAAGGAACCGGTGGAGCCGCGGGCGTTTCAGAAGCTCGGTCAGGACTTCTGCCGCCAGAACTCGGTTCTTCCGCTTCGACAGGAGGGCCACCGCATCGTCGTCGGCACGACGAGTCCGGACGATGTCTTCCTGCTCGACGACATCAAGCGCCGGCTCGGCGTTCCCGCGGTCAAGCATGTCCTGATCGCATCGGGCGATGTGGCCGCGTATCTCCAGTCGATCACCGAAGCGGCTGCGCAGGAAGTCGACATCGACGAGATTCTCGCCAATGTCGAGGAGGATGATGTCGAGGTCGAGGAGCAGGAGAAGGACTCCGACGGGATCGAGGCCGACGCCGAGAGTTCGCCGGTCGTTCGCTATGTGAATCACATCATCCAGGCCGCGCTGAAGGAAGGCGCAAGCGATATCCATATCGAGCCCGACGACAAGGTGCTCAAGGTGCGATTCCGCATCGACGGCGTGCTCTTCGAGGCGATGACGCCGCCGCGGAAGATGCACGCGGCGCTCACCAGCCGCATCAAGATCATGGCGAATCTCGACATCGCCGAGCGCCGCATGCCCCAGGACGGACGCATCCGCGTCACGGTCATGGGTCGCAAGATCGATCTGCGCGTCTCGACCGTCCCGACGAGCAAGGGCGAGAAGACGGTCATGCGTATTCTCGACAACCGATCGATCTCGGTATCGCTCGACGATCTCGGCTTCGGCGAGGACACGCTCACGATCTGGAAGAACCAGATCGATATGCCGCACGGCATCATTCTCGTCACCGGCCCGACCGGCAGCGGTAAGACGACGACGCTCTATTCGTCGATCCGGCAGATGGACACGCGCCGGATGAATGTGTCGACCGTCGAGGATCCAGTCGAATACAACCTCGCTGGCATCACCCAGATTCAGACGCACGAGAAGATCGGCATGACCTTCGCACGGGCGCTCAAGGCCCTGCTGCGACAGGACCCCGATGTCGTCATGGTCGGCGAGATTCGCGATACCGAGACCGCGACGACCGCGATTCAGGCGGCGCTCACCGGCCACCTCGTGCTTTCGACGCTTCACACGAACGATGCGCCGAGCTCGATCACGCGACTCATCAACATCGGCATCGAGCCGTTTCTCGTCGGCGCAGCGGTGAATGCGGTGCTCGCCCAGCGACTCGTCCGAAAGGTCTGCAAGCATTGCGGTCGCGAAGAGCCCGTCCCCGAGGACATCAAGGACTTCCTCGTCATGCACGGCGTCGATCGCCCGACGATCATGATGCCGAAGGGCTGTGCGACCTGCCGCGAGACCGGCTACCAGGGCCGACTCGGCATCTATGAACTTCTCGTGCTCGACGACTTCCTGCGTGACCGCACGGCGGCAAGCCCGAATGTCACCGAGTTCCGCCGCACCTGTGTCGAGCGCGGCATGGTCACGCTCCGCCAGGACGGATTCGACAAGGTGAAGCAGGGGCGCACGACCGTCGAGGAAGTGCTCCGCGTGACCGAAGCGACGATCTGAGGCGCGGTTCGCGCGTAGGGCTTGGTAGCATGTCCCGAAGTGCCCGCCCTCGCGGGTTCGATGGGGGCTTCCATGCCGCGACCTCAGGCGATCTCCGATCGTGATGGTGGGACCGAAGGGCGTGACGCGCTTGTGGCGAGCGGTGGGACGCCGAGCGTCCGTCCCGAGCCTCGTGAGGACATCTCGCGCGAGGCGATCCTCGACGCCCTGCGCACGAGCGAGGAGCGGTGGCGCGTCGCTGCCCTCGTGACCAACGACGCCATCTGGGACTGGGATGTCCGCACCCACCGCGTGCGCTGGGGGATCGGCTTCCGAAAGCTCTTCGGCTACGAGCTCGACACGGACGAGACGGATCTCTCCTTCTGGAGCGACCGGATCCATCCCGACGATCGCGCTCGCGTGACCGAGACGCTTCATCGCGCGGCGGAGCTGGGCGTTCCGTGGATCGAGGAATATCGTTTTCTGAAGGCCGACGGAAACTACACCTATGTCGAGGATCGCGGCGATGTTGTGCGCGACGCGGCCGGCCGCGTCATCCAGATGGTCGGCGGCATCACCGACATTTCCCTGCGCAAGGCCCGCGAGGGCGACATCCGGAGGCAAAACGAAGAACTCGAGGCGCGGGTCCGTGGACGAACCGAGGATCTCGAACGAGCGGTGCGCGAGCTTGACGCATTCTCCTACTCGGTCTCCCATGACCTGCGTGCGCCGCTGCGATCGCTGGATGGTTACTCGCGCATCCTCGAGGAGGAATACGGTCCGGCGCTCGACGACACCGCCCGCGAGTACCTGCGGCGCCTTCGCATCGGCGCGCAGCGCATGGGTTCGCTCATCGACGACCTGCTCGACTTCAGCCGACTCGGCCGGCAGCCCATGCATCAGGTGCCGGTCGGCATGACGGAGCTTGCGCGAAGGTGTTTCGACGAGCTGCGCGCCGATACGACCGAGGCGCTTCCGCTTCTCCATCTCGCGCACCTGCCCGATTGCTTCGGCGATCCGGTGCTTCTACGACAGGTCTGGCTCAATCTTCTGACAAACGCATGCAAGTATTCGCGCGGGAAACCCGACCGAAGCGTGTGGATCGACAGTCCGCCGACGGGCGATGGATTCTCGTCGCTCGTCACCTATCGGGTTCGCGACAACGGTGTCGGATTCGACGGGCGATTCTCCGATCGACTTTTTCAGGTCTTCCAGCGGCTCCATTCCAACGAGGAGTTCGAGGGGACCGGCGTCGGACTTGCGATCGTGAAGCGCATCGTGGAGCGGCACGGAGGAACGGTCGCCGCTCGCGGAGAGGTCGGCGTCGGCGCTGAGTTTCGATTCTCGCTGCCGCGGTGTGTGACTGCGCCCGTCGCCTCGTCGCTGGTGCGGCCATGAGCGTCGCTGACCGCCACGCGAGCGGGACGGAGATTCTCCTGATCGAGGACAGCCACGACGATGCACAGCTTGCGCTCCATGCGTTCGGTCGGCGCGGCCTTCGCGAGCGCGTCTTGGTGGTGCGCGACGGACAGGCGGCGATCGATCGGCTGCTCCCGCTGGCCGGACCAGTCGATGGCGACGCGCCGCTTCGGCCAAGGCTCGTGCTCCTCGATCTCAAGCTTCCGACGCTCAGCGGACTCGATGTGCTGCGGCTCCTGAAGTCCGCCGAGGGAACGCGACACATCCCCGTGGTCGTGCTGACCTCGTCGCGCGAGGCTCGCGACATCGATGCCGCCCATCGGCTTGGCGCGAATGCCTACCTGGTCAAGCCGGTTGACTTCGACGCGTTTCAGCGGATGATCGGTCTCCTCGTCGACTTCTGGCTCGGATGCAATGTGACCGGTCACGCGTCGCCAACGGCTCCGGAGGCTCTTCATGGCTGAGTCCAATCCGATCGCCGACGCAGTCGACCGCGGGGCACCGCGAACGCGTCCGCTTGAGGTCCTTCTGCTCGATGATTCGGAGGACGACGGCGTCTTCATCGCCGCTGCCTTGCGTCGCGGCGGGATCCATGCTCGTGTGCAGCGCGTCGATCGCGCGGAGGATCTTCGTCGCGGCCTCGCCGGTGCGCCGGATGTGCTTCTCGTCGACTACGCCGTTCCCGGATTCGACGCCGTCGAGACGATCAGGCTCGCGTCGACGCTCCGACCTGATGTGCCGGTCATCATCGTGTCGGGCACGATCGGCGAGGAGACGGCCGTCGCGACGATGCGCGCCGGGGCCGAGGATTACCTCCTGAAGGATCGGCTCGAAAGGCTTGGTCTTGCGATCACGCAAGCGCTTGAGCGCCGGCGGCTCGCACGAGATCGGATGCGCGCCGAGCACACCGCACGCACGCTCCTGCACACGATCGAGGCGACGCACCAGGCGGTTGCGATGCTCGATCCTGTCGGCAGCATCCACTTCGCCAATCCGGCGTTCGCAGCGCTCGTCGGTCAGACGCGCGAATCGCTCGTCGGGCGGCCGCTCGCCGAACTGCTCGGAGGTCCGGCGGTCGTCGGACTCCTCGATGCGGCGCGCGAGGGAGGACGGGTGACGAGCGAGGAAGTGAGCGTCCTTCGGCAGGACGGAGCGCCCTTCTGGTGCCGCATCACGATGGAGCGGATTCCGGGACCGGAGGTCGATCGCGGACGCGTGGTCGTCTTCGTCACCGATACGACGGAGCGCCGGCGGTACGAGGAACGGCTTCGTCGTCGACGGCGGCTCGAGTCGCTCGGCCGTCTCGCGGGCGAGATCGCCCATGATTTCAATAATCTGCTTTTCGTTATCAATTCGCACGCCGAGCGTCTCCAGCACGACGACCTTCCTCCCGAGCGGATCGTCGAGGCGATCTCGGCGATTCGGGCGTGCGGCGAGCGGGGCAGTTCGCTGACCGCGGAGCTGCTGCTGTTTGCGCGAAGCGAACTCGTGCCGCCCGTGCCCATCGCGATCGGCAGCACGCTGCGAGCCGCCCTCGCCTCGCTCGCACCGACGCTTCCGCCGGGGGTCGCGCTCGAGTCGGAGATCGGCTCCGAGCCGTCGGATGTCGTACTCTTGGGCGCTGGCCTCCTCGAACGCGTCATCACGAATCTCGTCCTGAACGCCCGCGATGCGATGCCCGACGGTGGCGTCATTCGCGTCCACTCGACGCGCAGCGCCTTGGATCGCCCGCTCGAGACGGCATGCGGCGAACTTCAGCCGGGAACCTACGCGGTGATCTCGGTTGCCGACACCGGCACGGGCATGAGCCGCGCGACGATGGACCGGATCTTCGAGCCCTTCTTCACGACGAAGGGTGTCGATCGAGGCAACGGACTCGGGCTCAGCACGGCGCACGGGATCGTCGCCCAATGCGGCGGATCGATCGATGTGACGAGTGTCGTCGCGGGCGACGCGAGACGCGATGGTGCGGACGGCGCCGCACGCCAGGCCGCGTGCGGCTCGGTCTTCACGCTGTATTTGCCGCTCCAGCAGAGCGTGCGGACCGTCGTCGGGAGCGCTCCCGTCGGCGCCGATCTCCGCGGGCTTCAGGTATCGCCTTGACGGCCTGATTGCCGCGGCCGCTCCACCGGTCGCAATGTGCCGGCGGTGAACTCCGTGCGCGTCGGTGAGGGCGTGCCGAGGCCGCGGGCGATGACGACGAGCTTCGCCCGTTCGTGCACCCCCCAGCGTTCCATGATCCCCTCGACATGTCGACCGATCGTGCGGGGGCTGAGCGACATCGTCGTCGCCATTTCCTTCGTGCTCATGCCTCGCACGAGATAGGCGACGACCTGCCGTTGCCGCGGCGTGAGGGCATCAAGCGGCGTCGACGGTTCGGTCGGATCGGAGTCGAACGCGGTGCCGCCGACGAGCAGTCGGGCAAGCGACGCGATGACCTGCTCGCGGCGGCCGGACTTGTGCAGGAAGCCGACGGCGCCGACGCGCTTCGCCTCGGCCGCGAGGCTCGACGACTCATGGGCGGTCAGAAACGCGATGCGCGTCTCGGGCGTGCTGCGCCGAAGCTGATCAGCCACATCGAAGACCGAGCGCCCGGGCATCTCAACATCGAAAAGGGCCAGCGTCGGTCGCAATCGCTGGATCGGGAGCAGCGACGCGTCGGCGTCGGCGAACCGGCCCACGACGGAGACGCCGAGATCATGCTCGAGGATGGTTGCGATCGCGTCGCGGACCAGCAGGTGATCGTCGACGAGGACCGCCGTATGTCGGCGCGCCGACGCATCGGCGGCCCGTCGGTCGTCTCGCCTGCCGTCGTCTTGTCGCGTGTCCGTTCCGCTCATCGTTGCCGTCGTTCGGAAAGGCCGCGGGCCGCATGTGCTGCGGCCCGCGGCCGTGTGCTCGTCGCTTCGATCTGGCCGGATCGAAGCGGAGATCTCCGCGTCAATTCGTCTTCGCCGCGTCCGCTGCGGCGCGAGCGCCGACCTTGCGGGTGAAGACGATTTCCATCATCTTGAATTCCTTGCCGGTCTTCGGGTAGGGACCAAACATTTCAAGCTTGAGCGTGTTCTCGTCGACCATCGTGTCGACCTCGCGCATCACGCTGGCCTTCTTGGTGATCGGGCAGTAGAAGTTCATGTTCCAGGTGAGCGTCTTGCCGTCGGCGGAGAGCGTGCCGGTGCCCTGCATCATGCCCGTGCCCATGTTGTCGAGCCAGGTCATCTGGAACTGCTTCGAGACATTGTCATAGCCGTTGATGCCGAGCCCCGAGAAGGGCATGCCGGAGAAGTCACCCTTCACGCTCGTCTGGACGAACTTGCCGTCCATGATTGAGGTGACGGTCGAAACGCACTCGCCCATCGTCGGCGGCGCGTCCGGCGCCATCCACTGCGTCGTCTTGCCGCTCCACTCGCCGACGCTCTTCATCAGGTGAGCGTGCATCGGGCCGGGCATGCCGGCCTCCATGTAGGCCTGCATGTCCGCGGGGTCCATCCCCGGGGGCAGTTCGCCGGCGGACTGGCCGCCGGTGACGCCCTCGACGGCCTTCTCGACCTGCTTCTTGACATCGGTGGTGATGCGGTCGGCGCCCTTCTTGAGGTCCTTGCCGAGGTCCGGGGTGCTCTGGGCGATGGCGAGCGTGGTCGTAAGCGCGGCGATGGCCGCAAACGAGGCAACAAGCTGACGACGCATGGGATGTCCCTTTCTGTGCGACTCTGTGCGAATCGGTGTGACGCCCGCCGTGTGGAAGGCCGGCATGCCGATCTCCGGCGGGCACGATGCCAAGCCGGTCGACGCAGCGTACCGGGGAGAATGCCCGATGTCAGGACGCGAGCCGGTCACTCGCTGCGGATGGGCGTGGGATCCGCGGCGGGGGAGCGAAGCGATCGCAGGCGATCGCATCGCCATCGGGTGATGCCGCCCCGTCCGCCGGCGACGATCTCGTTGCCGCTCCGATCGATCGAGAGGGAGCGAACGGAGCCGATCTCGGTGGCGCGCAGCGTCAGTAACTCCTCACAGCGCGGCCAGTTCCAAAGGCGAAGGTCACCAAAGAGCGAGCCCGTCACGAGACGCGATCCATCCGGCAGGAACGCGAGAGCGCTGATCGCCTGCCCATGTCCCTCGAGCGTCGCCAGCACCCGCCCATCCGCAGGGGCGTAGCGGACGAGTCGCTGGTCGCGACCGCCGCTCACGATCGTTCCATCCTGTGGATGCACCGCCAGCGAGAGGATCGTGTCGGTGTGGGCGAAGCTGGTCCACTTCCGGGCGCCCGTCCGCGGATCCCAAGCCGCGAGCATGCGCTCGATCGATGCCGCGTAGAGCGTGCCGCCATCGGGCGCGAAGCGAAGCGCCGTCACCTCACCGCCGTGTGCGCCGACGCCGCCGGTGATCACGCGCTCGAGCGTGAGTCGCTCGCCGTCGGGGCCGCGCTCGACTCGGTACATGCGGATCGCCGCGTCGCCGCCGCCGGTCGCGACGCGCTCGCCATCGGGCGCGAAGGCCACCGCGCTGACGCTGCGGGCGAGTACGCGCGTCGGTCCGCCCTCGTCGCCATGCGTGACTCGGGCGAGCTCGTTGCCGGTCGCTGCGTCGAGCAGGAGAAGCGACGATGGGCCGTGGCTGATCGCGATGCGCTCGCCGGTCGGACTCGCCGCGGCGTGTCGATAGCCGACGCCGTTGCCTTCGCGGATGACCTCCGGGCGCCATGTCTCGGCGTCCAGCATCTCGAGGGAACCGAACTCGTTCGCGGCGAGCAGTCGCGTGTCACCGGCATGGACGAGCGCACCGACGGTCGGGCGCCAGCGCGGCCCGATCGACCGGCGCATCGCATCGTCGCGCTCGAGCCCCCAGACGCGAGCCGTGCCGTCGGCGGAACCCGAGACGAGCGCACCGCCGTCCGCTCGGAGCGAGAGGGACGCAATACTATCGAAATGCCCCGCGAGCACGCGCCGCTCGCTCAGGTCCGATGCGCTCCACACCACGATGCGATGGTCGTCGCCGGCGCTGAGGACATGCGCCCCGTCGGCGGAGAACAGGAGAGCGCGGGCCGCACGGGCATGGGCCTGCGTCGAGCGAAGTTGCATGCCGTCGCTCACGCGATGGAGGGCGACTCGCCCGTCCTGGCGGGCTGACGCGATCGTCTCGCCGTCGGGACTCCACGCGAGCGCGTCGACGAACTCAGGGCCATGTTCGATCGCCGACAGGAGCGCGCCGTCAAGCGCCCCGCGAATCTCGATCGTCGACTCGCGTGCGAGCGCGATCCTCGCGCCGTCCGGGGCAAAGCGGGCGGCGCGCAGTGCGCCGCGGGCATCCACCGTTCCGATGCGCGATCCGTCCTCGGTGCGCCAGATCGATGCTCCGCGCTCACCGGCGTAGACAAGAAGCGAACCGTCATGGTTCAGATCGACCGCGCTGACGCCGCCCGCGAGAAGCGGAAAGGAGCGCTCGAGTTCGCTCAGTCGGAACGCATCGCCGGACCGCTCGACGCGAAAGAGCCGAATCGGCGTGAGCATCGCGGCGGCGGCAAGGATGCGTCCGTCGCCGGACCACGCGACGGCGAATGCCGGCTTGCCGAGATCGATCGGCTCCGCGGCCTCGCTCCCGTCGGCGCGCCAGCAGCGCAGCACGCCCGCCATGTCGACGCTCACGATGCAGTCCTCCGTCGGCGACCACGCCACGGAGGTGACGCCCTGTTCGTGGCGCTCGAAGACCGTCTGCGCCGAACGCGCCTGTCGCTCGAGGAAACGCCACTCCCAGCCGCGCAGCGCCGTCGGTGCGAGTGTCAGCCGTTCGCGCAGCCGATGGATCTCGTGGGCGTCATAGGCGGCGTTCGCCGACGCCAGGATCGCGGCATAGGTGACCCGCACGGCGGCGACCCGCTCGCGATCCGCATCGACGGCGAAGCGCAGGCTGACCACGGTCGCGGCGATGAGCACCGCGACGATCGCTGCCGTCGCGATGGCGAGCGCGACATGGCGTCGGGCGAAGAGCGCGAGGTGATGCGGCCAGCCCGCCGGACGGGCCTCGATCGGGCGATGCTCGCGAAATCGCTGGACATCGTCGGCAAGCGCCGCCACCGACTGATAGCGGCGCGAGGCGTCCTTCTCGAGCGCGGTCAACACGATCGTCTCGATGTCGCGCGGCACCGTGCGCACGATCCGGCGAAGCGGCGGCGGCGGCATGGTGCGAATCGTACGAAGCGCGGTCTCGAGCGAGCGTCCCTGGAGGTCGAAGGGTGGTGCGCCGGCGATCATCTCGTGCAGCACGACGCCCATCGCGTAGACATCGCTCCGCAGGTCGACCGGTTCGCCGCCGCACTGCTCGGGACTCATCGAACCGAGCGTGCCGATCGGCGATGCCTCATGGGTGAGCGTCGCGTTCGTGTCATCGGGTCCGAGGAGTCGGGCGATGCCGAAGTCGATCACCTTCACCCGTCCGTCGCGACCGACGAGGATGTTCGAGGGCTTGAGGTCGCGATGGATGACGCCGCGCAGATGTCCATGATGCACGGCGTCGCAGGCGTCGCGGAAGAGCCGAAGCCGCTCATCGAGCGACGCGCCGGTCTCGCGGACGAAGGTCGTGATCGGTCGGCCGCCCTCGACGAATTCCATCGCGATCCACGCCAGTCCGGTCGCCGGGTCGACGCCAGCCTCGAAGATCGTCGCGATCGACGGATGCTGCATGCGGCCGAGAGCGCGGCTCTCGCGCTCGAAGCGGCGACGCGCCGAGAGCGACAGGGTGCAGGGCGTGACCTTCACCGCGACCACCCGCTCGGGCGATTGCTGCGTCGCCCGATAGACGACGCCCATGCCGCCGCGCCCGAGTTCCTCGTGGAGGATGGAGCCGCCGAGCGTGCGTCCCCCGAGCTCGCGCCCGGGAAGCGATGCGTCGGGCGAGACGAGACTCTCGCGCGCAAGCTCGAGCGCCGGCGTATCGAGGAACGCGCCGGCGCAAGCCGCGGCCTCGAGAAGATCGATGACCTCCGCGCGCAGCGCGTCGTCGTCGCCGCACGCTTCGTTCAGCCGACGCTCGCGCGCGACGGGATCGAGGTCGAGCAGCTCCACGAGCAGACGCTGCGCCCGTCGCTCGCGCTCAGCATCCATCGCCGGCCCCGCCCGCCAGCTCGTCGCGGCCCCCGATGCGGCCCTCAATGCGCCGATAGAGCCACGCCCGCGCCGCCGCCCACTCGCGATCGACGGAGCGCTTCGGCATGCCGATCGTTTCGGCCACCTGATCACAGCTCAATCCGCCGAAGAAACGCAATTCAACGATCTTCGCCTGCGTCGCGTCGATCGCCGCGAGTCGCTCGAGGGCATCCTCGAGGGCGAGCAGGTCGATCGCGGTCACGCCATCGGAGTTGGGCGTCGGCGTGTCGGCATGCTCGAGCGTCAGGCGCTGCGCGCCGCCTCCGCGCTTCGCCGCATCGCGGCCGCGGGCATGATCGACGAGCACCCGTCGCATCGCCTGCGCGGCAAGCCCGAGGGCCTGCGCTGGATTGTCCCAGGTCACCTCGCGCTGCTGGAGAAGCTTGAGGTAGGCCTCATGCACGAGCGCAGTCGGCTGGAGGGTGTGGCCCGCGTCCTCGCCGCGGAGGTGGCGCTCGGCGATCGACCGCAGGTCGGCGTAGATCCGTTCGACGAGGGCAGCGCAGGCCACATCGCGCTCGCTCGCGGCGCTCGCTGACCGACGCGGTTCGTTGTCACCCTCGCTCATGCGGTCGACGGCCTCGGACGAGGGGCACGCGATCCCGGTCGATCACGCTGAAACGCCCACCGCGGAGAATCCTACATCGCGGGCGCTGCGCGGCCCGTCCTCGATGCGAGAGATTCCCGCGGAGTTGGTTACAGGAACGCGGCGATGGCCATGATGAGGAGCATCGCCGCGGCGAATCCGCTCTTCGCGAGCACCGCCATGAGTCGCCCCGCGACCGCTCCGGCCGCCGGCTTCGCGGTCTCGGTGAGCGTCTTCCCGCCGACGCTCAACTCGCCGACGATCGCGCCGACGGCTGCGCCGAGGAGCGCGCCGAGGAGGGAGCCGACGACCGGAATCGGTATGAGGAAAGTCCCGAAAATCGCACCCAAGAGGCTCCCGACGACCGCACCGGTCATGCCGCGCTTGCTCGCGCCGCCGGCGCGGGCGCCGACCGCCGATGCGCCGAACTCGACGACCTCAGCGGTGATCGCCAGAGCGGCCATCGCGCCAAGCGTCCACCAGCCGAAGATCGGATCGCCGTTGACGGGACCGATCGGAACGAAGGTCTCGACGACGCGCACGGCAACGGCCGCGAAAAGGACGATCCAGGTGCCGGGAAGGCTTGCGAGCTGGAGGAGGACGCCGGCCGAGCCGACCAGAAGGGCGCCGCAAACCACGAGTATCTGCATCCAGCTCATGTGCAGGGCACTCCTTCGGATTCGACGCCGAACCCTTCCGCGCTCGATCGGCCGGCTGGTGGCCGCTCCGGCGGATTGCGCTCGACGGTCAGGAGGTCGTCGGTCGTTGCCAGCCGCCAGATCGACCCTTCGCCATCCTCCCATCGGATCGCGAGGCGCTCGGCCACCCGCTCGGCCACGCCTCGCCGCAGCGGCGTGACGCGTCCGCGACCCCGATCGAGCCGGCGGGGTTCGGTGAGGCGCAGATACAGGGCTCGATGATCGTCGATCGGCTCAAGGCGAAGGATCGTCCCGTCACACGCCCGATCGGGGCGGGCGGCGACGCGCCAGGTCGGCACGACCCGTTCGTCGTCCGCGAAGGGACCCTCCGAGCGGGCGATGAGGAGATCGACATGCGACCGCCCGTCCTCCAGCTCGTGCAGGAGGATCGCGACCGGGGCGAGGCGCGGCGGGTCCGTGGCCATGAAGCGGCCAAGCGTAGCAGGCGCGGGGTCGCCTCCGACCTGTGCGGCATCCAGCCGCATCTGGCCGCAACCGAACTGGCCCGATCTCCCTCGGATCCCCTCCGGTTGGCGGGGCGCGGCTTGCCGTATCATCCGTCCCCATGGTTCGGTCCGTCTCGCTTGTTTCCGTCGTTCGTTCCCTCTCGCTTCTCGCCGTCGCCCTCGCCCCGCTGACCCTTGCGGCCTGCGGAGACCGAGCCCTCGATGTGGCTCGCGCCGAGGGTGACTTTCACTACGAATGGGGTCGATACGAGCAGGCCGCTCCGGCCTACCTTGAGATCATTGATAAGTATCCCGGCGACTGGCAGGCGGAATATCGATATGGCATGTGCCTCGTGAACCTCGGTCGCGAGAAGGAGGCCCGGACGCACATCGAGACCGCCGCGGCCCGCAATCCCGCGAGCCAGGAGGTCGCCTTCGCGCTCGCCGATGTCTACGCGAAGCTCAACGAGCGCGGACGCCTCGTGCAGCTCCTCAAGGGCCGGGCGAACGAACGGGCCGAAGTCGAGAGCTGGCTGAAGCTCGCCGAGCTCGGCCGCGAGCTCAACGACCTCGACATCGAGGATCTCGCGGTCACGAGTGCCCTCCAGGTGAAGGGCGATTCGCAGTGGAAGGCCTATGTGATGGCCTCCGAGCGGGCCGAGGCGGCCGGCGACGAGGCCGCTGCGGTGCGCCGCATCCGCCAGGCCTATTTCCTCAATCGCCACAGCCCGATCGTGACCAATCGGCTCGCCGAGCTCGGCGTGCCGGTCGGGCCGGAGACCGCGCTGCCGCCCGGTCTGTGAGCAGCGTCACCGCGCGAGGAGCGTTTCGCAATGACCATTCGCAACGATGCCGCGGCCCGCGATGCGTGGCTCGCCCGGCTCGGCGCGCTCGGCGATCTCACGCGGCTGCGTCTCCTTCGGCTTCTCGAGCGTCAGGAGCTCGGCGTCGGTGAGCTTGCACGAGCGACGCGATTGCCGCAGTCGACGGTGAGCAGGCATCTCAAGGTGCTCTTCGAGGCGGCGCTCGTCGTCAAGCGAAGCGAGGGAACGACGACGCTCTATGTCGTGCCCGCGGACGGCGTGGACCCTGAGGCCCAGGCCGTCTGGGCGCTGACCCGCGAGCGGCTCGGAGCGAGTCCGGAGTTCGACGAGGATGACGCGCGGCTGCATGAGGTCCTCGCCGAGCGCCGCATGGATAGCCGAACTTTCTTCGGTCGCCTCGGCCGCGAGTGGGACACGATTCGCGATGAGCTCTTCGGCGATCGCTTCACCGCCACGGCGATGCTCGGTCTGCTCGATCCCTCGTGGACCGTCGCGGATCTCGGCTGCGGCACCGGTGAGGCGACCGAACTCCTCGCCCCGTTCGTCGCCAAGGTGGTCGGCGTCGATCGCGAGCCGTCGATGCTCGTCGCAGCGCGGGCCCGCATGGCCGCCGCCACGAACGCCGAGTTTCGCGAGGGCGATCTGCTTTCGATCCCGGCGCGCGACGGCGAGTTCGACGCGGCGGTCCTGATGCTTGTGCTGCATCATGTCGCCGAGGTCGCACCGACGCTCCATGCCGTGCGCCGCACGCTGCGGCCCGGTGGCACGCTCCTGATCGTCGACATGGTGGCCCACGGTCACGAGGACTACCGCCTCACGATGGGACACCAGCATCTCGGCTTCGACGAGGAAGCGATCCGGGCCGCTAGCCTCACCGCCGGCTACGCGTCGGTCCGCTATCGACGCCTGCGCGCGGCAACCGACCGCAAGGGACCGGGCCTCTTCGCGGCGGCGCTGCGGAAGTGAGTGGGGAGCGAGCCTGCCGGTCGGCGTCCCGGTCTCGCCCGCGGCGCAGTGGTGCGATTCACGGCGCCGACTCAGAAGGGAGCGGCGGAGGTGATCCCAAGCTGGCAAGATCCTCGAGAAGGCGTCGTCGCTCCTGCATGTCGCTGGTCTTCTCCGATTCGCCCAGCCACGCGATGCGATACCTCAGAACGGTGACGAGTCGATCTCGACTCATCGCATTGGCTGGATCTCGCTCGATCCACTTCCGGGCCACACCGAGCGCGAGGCTCGTCGCATGCTCCTCGTCGCGCCGCAGGCGCATCGCGCACTCCGCATACTCAACGGCGGACAGGAGTTCGGTCGGAGTGTCAGGAAACGGGTCCGGGTGATCCTTCAGGAGCTCAACGACCCGCTCGTGCGCCACTCTCCGCTGGGCGATCTCGCGGTCGGGATCGAGCGTGACGCGGAAGAAGTCAGCCCTGGCTCGCTCAAGATTCACGATTCGAATCGCGGTTTCGAATCGGGTCATGCCGCCGGCATCGTGCAAAAGGCTCTCCGACACCTCGAGGAGGGACTGCGCTTCGGCCGTCTTTCCGATGTTCAAGGCGACGCGGGCGAGGGCGTCGAAGGAGTCGGAATCGGCGATGAGTTCATCTCGTGTCGATGGAGGCGCAAGAACGGTGGAGCGTTCCAAGATCGCCCTCGTCGGCTCGAAGGCCGCATGGAGTCGATCACGGCTCTCGATCGGTGCAAGTTGGGAGGCGACGAGGAGCGTATGCGACACGCTCACCCGTGCGTCCATGGATTGAGGAACATCGGCGAGAAGAGCCATGTAGGTGGCGTGGGCCGTGAAGATTGCATCCGCGCAACCGGCGAGGTCCGATGCATAGAGAGTACGACCAAGGGTTGCATACGCATGGGCGAGCGTGGCCCGAAGGGCGGGATCGCTTCGGGCATCGGTTCGCTGGGACAGGAGCGTGATAGCCTTCCGGACGATCGCTATGGCTCGTTCCGTGTCGCCAAGGTTCGGGCGACCCGGATCGCCGATCACCCGAGCCTGGACGATGTATGCTCGGGCGAGGGAGTGTTGAATGCCTTCATCGCCGGCGTGCTCGGCTGCGATGCTCTCGAGGACCTCGACTCCTCGGCTTATGAGCTCAGACCTGCCGTATGTGGTTCGCGGCATGCTTTCCGCAAAGTTGGTGATCTCGAATGCAACGCTTTCGGCGAGCTGCTTGAGCCGCTCGGTGCGCTCCGCGGCCCGGCGAGCCTGCCAGGTCGTCGTGATCGTGCCGCCCGCAGTGGCGAGGAGAAGGAGCGCGGCGCTTACGACCGCGGTGCGATGGCGTCGCGAGAAGCGACGAAGATCATCGGTGAGTGACGGCGGGCGCGCCGCTGGCCGATCGCCATCGAGCAAGCGCCGCAGATCGGACGCGAAATCGGCGGCGCTGTCGTAGGTCCCTGCATGTTCGACACCAAGAGCACGACGAATCACATAGACGGCGTCGCTTCCGGCGCGCTGTTGAAGGAGATCGAACGAGCGGTATTGCCGAGCGACGATCGCTGAGGCCAAGGAGTTGGCTTCTGTAGCGTCATAAACGAATGGGATCTGTCCAGTAATCAGCTCGTACGCCATGACCGCGACCGAGTACACATCATCCCGGTATGACGGTGCCGAATCGCCCTTGATGCGCTCAGGCGAGCTGTATGCACCCGTGCCCGCGCGGCCGAACGGGCGCGCCGCGTGATCGTCCGTCTCGTCACAGTTCGTCAGCGTGTCAGCGATGGAAAAGTCGCGAATCACGGGAATCAGGATGTTCTGCACCTTTCGAACGGCGACATTGTCAGGCTTCAGGTCGCGATGGATGACGCCCTTGAGATGAGCGTAGTGGACGCCATCGAGAATCTTGGCGAGCAACTCAAGCGTCTCATCCAGCGAAACCACATGGTTGCGGAAGTAGGCCTGAACAGGTTCGTCCTCGATGAACTCCATCGCGAAGTAGGGAAGCGTGGCGCCCTCTTCGACGAATGTCCCTGACGCATAGATCTGGACGATGTAGAGATGTCGGAGATCCGCGACGATCTGAATCTCGCGAGCGAACTGGGTGAGAAACGCGGCTGCGGTTCGTGGGTCGCGCGCCAGATCGGGCCGGACGACCTTGATCGCGACATCTCGACTCGGTTGTGCCTGCTTGGCTCGGAAGACGACTCCGAAGCCGCCCGCACCGACTTGCTCGAGAATCGTGAATCCGGAGATCGTCGGGAAAGTTAGATCCGCCGGCAGGGCCCCAGGACCTCGGGCCCGCACGGCACGCGGCGCGACGCCGAACGCGAGAACAGAGCTGTTCGAGCCGCCCGTGCGTGCCGCAGGCTCCGACGACTCGTCCGTTGGCGTCGCCTGCTGCGACTCCAAGACCGCTTGGCCGAGCTCCGCGGCATCGCGCGGCGAGTTCCCGCTCTTGTTCATGGCGTCGATCTCCCCAAAAGATCACGAAATGGCGCTTCCATCGCGCACACTCCCCGACCATCATCACTTGAAGTCGGGGCGGCTATGACCGATCCGGCCTTCTATCCTCACCTATTTGTTTTCGTTCTCATTCTCACGCTCTCTCTCTTGCTCAGAGGGGGCCTCGGACCGCCCCGTCCCGCGCTCGGTCTCTATGACTCTACCTCATTTGACCACCGCTCTTGGACAGTTGCTTGGCGCTGGTGACCTTGCCAGCGCCCGGCAACTCATCATGACGCTCTACTACGAGCCCTTGGTCGCGTATGTACGGAAGATCCCGTGGACCGTCGAGATCCGTCGCTCTCCGGAATATGACGGTGACGACGGGGGAGGGCTGGTGCGAGCCTTTTTTGTCGATCGGATCGGGCGGGACGAGGTTCTCCTGGCCTGGAGCCGCGACCGGTGCCCCTTCCGACACTGGGTGCGAAGGGTCATGCGGAACTTCCTCTTGGCGAAGCTCGCCGAGGTGCAGCAAGCGAAACGGAATTTCTCCAAGTTCCTGTCCCAACAGTCGCCCGAGGAGTCGGAAGATCCAAGCGTGGACGCGGCCTTCGACCGGGAGTTTCTGCGCGTCGTCGTTCGGGTTGCCAGCGAACGGACCGAACAGAGACTGCGGGCACGGAATCGCTCGGAGGTGTGGGAGGCGTTCCGTGAGCGTTATTGTCGTGGCCGGTCCTATGACGAGCTCGCTCATTTGATCCCTGGGACCCACGGTACGCAAGCCGGGGCACTCGCCCGCGCGGCATGGACCTTCGCCATGGCGGTGCGAGAGGCGATCAGTTGGCCGGGAGCGAGCGAGGATGACATCGATCGGGAGCTGCAGTCACTGCTGCGCGTTGTCTTGCGGGCGAAATTCCGCAGAAAGGACCGCCCCAATGAGTGAGCTTCCTGACCCTTCGAACCACCTCGGACCCGACGGTGAGGTCTCCGGCGAGATCTTTGAGCTTCTGCAATCAGCCTCAACGGTTTCCTCAAGACCTTGGTCAGCGCTCCTTGGCAGACTTCAGGTCCCCGGCGGTATGGGCTGGGCACTGCTACGAATCGAAAGCTACTTCGGCAAGGGAGCCACGCCCACATCGATACCGTTGGATCGGCTTTCCGCAGTCAAGGACTCTGCGAAGCTTGAGGTCGTCTCTGCGACGGAGGGTGAGACGCAGGCAACAGCATGGCTTGCGTACGCGATATCCGTTGCAACAGCCGCAGTGATGCACGACACCCGCCTGACGGGAATGCCCAAGGCCACATGGATCGATCTCTTCGCCAATCTTTCGGCGCTCGCTCCCGAGCCGTGGGCCACTGTCTTTGAGGATGCGGTGACATGGTGGTCGGCGCAAGAGGATCCGCCAGCCACAGCTTCGTGATGACGGAATCTTGATGGGATTATTCGACTGAGCTGCGCAGATTGACGGCGGATCTGCACTTGTCGAGCTGCGGGCACCTCAGTTGCCCAAGCCTCATCAGGACACCCACCATGCACGATGCTCCCGAAGCTCGCCTGTCGGTCGTCTTCCGGACGATGTTGCTCCCCCTGCTCACGCTGGTTTGTGTGCTGGCAGCGCCGGTGCGCCCCGCATGCGCGGCAGCGCCCGCGCGAGCGAGTGCGGGCGCTAGCAATCAAGAGGCCAAGCGCGATGCCGACGCGATGGCAGGTACGCAGTCGATCCGACAGTCGCTCGGCACTTCGAAGCGGCCTCGATCGATCGCGGACCACCCGCTCCCCAAGTTCGACGAGCACGCCGTCTATCTTTCGCCGCTGCAAGCGCGGCGGCAGCCAGTGCTTGCGCTTCCGGCGGGCGCTATTGAAGTTGACTACCTGCCTGACCTTCTCGACGCGATTCCGCCGAACGGCAACCTCGACCTCGTCCATTTCCCGATGCCGGACGGCTCGCTGCTTGATCTTTGGCTCACTGAGTTCCGGGTCACAACCGATCGGACCGCGATTGTGGTCATGCAGCAGGGTGAAGCGGGCGACGCCGTGCCCAACTACGGATACGCGCCGGATGTTCGCATGTTCCAGGGCGAGGTCGTTGGGGTCGACCAGAGTCTTGTCTACCTGGCCTTCTCGCCGACCGCGGTTTCGGGGTTCATCAGCATTGAGGGGCGCATGGCCGTCATCTCGAACGGCCCGAGAGGCGACGGCGCAGTCGTGATCAGTGATCTTTCGAACCTGCCCCACGGCGCGATCAATTGGGCTGATTTCGACTGTCAGGTGATCGAGGTGCCCGCACCCGCCGAGCAGGGCGACGGCGGAGTGGCTGCGCTCCCGACTTGCAAGGTGATTGAGCTCGCAATTGAAACGGACAACGAGTTCCGCGGGCAGTTTGGGAGCGATCAGGCCGCAATCAACTACGCCGTGCAACTCATGGGGGGATTGAACGCGATCTATCGCAATCAGCAGAACCTGGTTCCGGTGATGAACTACCTGCGGGTCTGGTCAGTGGGAACCACGGACCCGTGGACCGGGACCGACAGGCTGTCGCAGCTCCAGCAGTTCCGCGAATCCTGGGCGGGAGGCGGTCCCGACGGATCGAACCCACGCGACCTCGCCCATATGTTCTCGGCGAAGGGCCTAGGCGGCGGGATTGCCTACTTGAACGCCGTGTGCGACGCGGGCTACGGCTTTGCGGTCTCCGCTGACTTGAACGGGTTCTTCCCGTTCCCGCTTCAGAACAACAGTTGGCAGAACTGGGACATCGTCGTCACGGCCCACGAAATGGGCCACAACTGCGGATGCAGCCACACGCACGACCTCGGCGTGGACGGCTGCGGAGCGGTGCCTCAGAACTGCGACGGTGCCTCGAGTGGCACGATCATGAGCTATTGCCACCAATGTCCCGGTGGCATGGCGAACATCGTCCTCAATTTCGCTTCCGCAAACATCGCGGAGATGGATTCGTTCCTGTCTGGCCTCACCTGCCTGGCCGATGGATGCGAGTTCTACGCTGTCACCAACTTCGCGGCCTCGGACGGCGAGTACATCGAGTCGGTGCGGCTGACCTGGACCGCGGCCGTCATCACGCCGGTGCGCCATGAGATCCAGCGCCGCGTGATCGGCGGAAACTGGATCACCCTGAGTTCCAATGTCGCGGCTGCGGCGACCGCGTATGACGACACGACGGCGGTCGTCGATGTCAACTACCAGTACCGGGTGCGCTCGATCCGCTTCGACGGGGTCGCCACAGATTGGACGGCGCCGGACCTCGGGTTCAGGGCCCCGGTCGCTCTGCCCTGCGCGCCCGATCTCGATAGCGACTTCTTCGTCGGCCCGACCGACCTTGCAATCCTGCTCGCTTCGTGGGGCGGGCCAGAGGGAGATGTGAACGGCGATGGGGTCACCAACGGCCCTGACCTCGCGATCCTCCTTGCGGCTTGGGGTACGAACTGCCTCCCGACCCAATGGGCAACCGTGCTTGAGTCGGAGCCCGACCCCGCGATCGTGACGAGTGCATCGCTGCGGGCCGCGATCACGGCCACGGGCCTGCCGTGGCGTGTGCGCGACAACCTGACGCAGATCGAGATGGTGCTGATTCCGCCGGGTACCTTCAACATGGGGTGCTCGGCCTCGGACCAGGGTGGTTGCCAATCCCACGAGAACCCTGTCCATTCCGTGACGCTGACGAACGCGTTCTATATGAGCCGCTACGAGGTGACGCAGGCGCAGTGGCTCACGCAGATGGGATCGAATCCGTCCTTCTTCGAGTCGGCGAGCGCCCAGGTACCCGCGTCGCAGGTGCCGAACCGTCCGGTCGAGCAGGTCTCGTGGATCGCGATTCAGGGCTTCCTCACCGCGACGGGCATGCGCCTTCCGACGGAGGCCGAGTGGGAGTACGCGTACCGCGCGGGCACGACGACGGCGTTCCATGGTTGGCCCGCGCAGGCTGCGGGCACGAGTGACAAGACGCAGTTGGGGAACATCGCATGGTGGAACTCGAACTCGAGCGGCCAGACCCGCCCGGTTGGCGGGAAGGCTCCGAACGGCTTCGGGCTGCACGACATGGCGGGCAATGTGTGGGAGTGGGTGAACGACTGGTATTCGGCGACCTACTACGCGTCGAGTCCGTCGACAAACCCGCCGGGGCCAGTGAGCGGGACGGATCGCGTGCTTCGCGGTGGCGCGTATGGCAGCGGCGACAATCCGTTCAGCTTGCGTTCCTCCGATCGTGCGCTCCACGCGCCCAGCATCTCGTTCGACTACATCGGTTTCCGCGTCGCGAGGACCCCTGTTCTCCTCACGCCGACGATCGCCTCCGTCTCACCTGAGGCTGGGACAGCGGCAGGGGGCACTCCCATCACGATCGTGGGCACGAACCTCGCTGGCGCTTCCGTGGTGACGGTGGGAGGCGTCGCGGCGACCTCGGTGACCGTGGTGAGCAACACGACCGTCACTGCGTTGACGCCACCCGGAGCACCCGGTCTGGCAAGCGTCTCGGTCACCACGCCAGCAGGCACGGCGACGGTAGAGGCGGCATTCAGCTATCTCCCGGTGCCTTCCTGGGCAACGGTACTCGAGGCCCAGCCCGACCCCGCGATCGTGACGAGTGCATCGTTGCGGGCCGCGATCACGGCCACCGGCCTGCCGTGGCGTGTGCGCGACAACCTGACGCAGATCGAGATGGTGCTGATTCCGTCCGGGACCTTCAACATGGGGTGCTCGGCGTCGATCCAGGGCGCTTGCCAATCCCACGAGAACCCCGTTCACTCGGTGACTCTGACGAACGCGTTCTACCTGAGCCGGTACGAGGTGACGCAGGCACAGTGGCTCGCGCAGATGGGGTCGAACCCGTCCTTCTTCCAGTCGGCAAGTGCGCAGGTGCCCGCGTCGCAAGTGCCGAACCGTCCGGTCGAGCAGGTGTCGTGGAATGCGATCCAAGGCTTCCTCACGGCGACGGGCATGCGCCTTCCGACGGAGGCCGAGTGGGAGTACGCGTACCGCGCGGGCACGACGACGGCGTTCCACGGTTGGCCCGCGCAGACTGCGGGCACGAACGACAACACGCAGGTCGGGAACATCGCCTGGTGGAGCTCGAACTCGAGCGGCCAGACCCGCCCAGTCGGCGAGAAGGCCCCGAACGGCTTCGGGCTCCACGACATGGCGGGCAATGTGTGGGAGTGGGTGAACGACTGGTATTCGGCGACCTACTACGCGTCGAGTCCGTCGACAAACCCGCCGGGGCCAGCGAGCGGATCGAGTCGCGTGCTTCGCGGCGGTGCGTACGGCAGCACGAGCTCGAACAGCGTGCGTTCCTCCGACCGCGCTCTGCACGCCCCCGGCATCTCGTTTGACTACATCGGCTTCCGCGTTGCGAGAACTCCCGCCGCTGTTCTTCCCTCCCCGGCGATCTCTTCTGCTGCTCCTGACGCTCCGTCGGTGGGCGGGGGCGGAATCATCGCGATCGCCGGTACGAACCTGGTTGGCGTTGCGTGGTGACGGTCGACAGCGTCGGGTCCCTCGACTGCATGGACCTCGGTGCGGCCGACCCACTGAAGTCCGAACCGGGATTCGGCGGATGCGGCGTGGCTGACACCGATGTTGATCTCGATGCGTTCCCGACTGCAACAACCCGTCCGGGCCATGACGGCACCCTCGACTACAACGAGAACGGCGTAAAGGAACTTTGCGACATCTTCGAAATCGGCTCGTCGGTGGACATCAATGGGAACGGAGTTCCCGACGAGTGTGAGTGCATCGGCGACCTCGACGAATCGGGAGTTGTCGATGCGGCCGATCTCGCGATCCTCCTGGGAGCGTGGGGCCCCTGTGCGGGGTGCACCGCTGATGTCGACGCCAGCGGCATCGTCGACGGGAACGATCTCGCGATCGTGCTTGGCGCGTGGGGTGCGTGTCGGCTGTGAGGCAGCGCGAGCGTCGGTGGTGACCGATCCTTTCCGCGCTGGAAATCGCAATCTCGTCGGCGTCCGATCGTGTCTAGGAGGTATCAGAATCAATGAGCGAAGAAGCCAAATCCGGGCTGTCTTGGGAGCAAGACTACGCTGTTCGAACCAATCCCGGGCTCCTTTCGAGGCTACTCCATGAATCCGTGCCCTTGTGTGAGTGGGCAGGGTGGAGAATGACGGAAGTCCGGGAGGGGTTCGCGCGAAGCGAACTGCCCCTTCAGCGATCCACGACGAATCAACACGGCACTATCCAAGCGAGTTTGCTGGTCCTTGCGGGTGATTACACCGGAGGTGTGGCTCTTGGCTCGGTGATTCGCGGCGTCGGAGCGGTGGGAGTCCACCCTCGAGATGCCACAGGAGGGATGCTGCTCTGGCTCACAGGGGTAGACATCAAATATCGAGGTCCGTGCACATCACCCGTTGTGATCGAATCATCGCTCCCGCCAGACAGTTGGGATCGAATCCGACGACGATATCGCGCTGGACAGACTGTGATGATGAGAATGGCCGTACAGTTCCGTACACCGGAGGGCGAGATTGTGGCGGATGGGGAGTTTGGATACTCAATGCGCATGGCAATGCCACCGGATGGCATTGATGCCGACTCCTCGAACGCGCTCGCCGCGCACAAGAGCGCGGCATCCGCGAGACTGATCGCTGGGATCCGGGCAACCATCGATCCCCAGATTGGATCGCCGGGCATGGGCGCATGGTGCGCTGAAGTTGCCGGACCTCACGGACGGCTGCTTGCGTCGCGATTCACCGAAGCGGTCCCCGATTTGGTCCCCGTCGTTGCGGCCCGCACCGCAGATGTCGAAGCGGTCGTTCGGCACGCCCTTGACCAAGGTGTTGCACAATTGGTGTTCCTCGGCGTCGGCCTCGATGTCCGCATGTTCGGACTTCCTCGAACCGCGACGGATTCGGTGCGGGTGTTCGAGATCGACCGCCGCCCCATGCTTGAAGAGCGTCAGAAGGCAGTTTCGAGAATCTGCGACCTCCCAGCTATCGACCGGCGGCTGATTGCGATCGATCTTCGTCGCGATTCGCTCGCAAGTGAAATCATCGCGGCCGGCTTCGATCCCAATCGCGGCGCTCTGATCATCATGGAAGGCGTTTCAATGTATCAGAGCGAGCGAGATTTTCGCGCAATTCTGAATAGCGTCGCTTCGCTTCTCACTCATCCCGGCAGCTTGTTGTGGATAGACACCGTCTCCGAGGCGGTGGTGACGGGCGAATCTGGCGACGTTGTCGCGACCAGGTTCGTTGATGCCATGCGAAAGATTGGCGAGCCGTTCTCATTCGGGCACGATGAGCCTGAGGCGATCTTCGCGCAGTGCGGCCTCTCCCCTGTTCGAAGCGTAAAAGCAAGACAGTACATCCCACACATTCCAGTTCTTGATCATTATGTGTTTTGGGCACTTCAGCGCGCCTCGCAGGAATCTGCATGAGAGGGGTGGATCCGAAGAGCGTGCTGGCGTCGATGCCGAGCGCACGCAGGGCGCGCTCGGCGGTGAAGGGGATCGCCTGTTTCTTGATTGGCGCGAGTGTGCTTGTTGCCGGGCTCGCAATCGTTGTCGTGGCTGATTCCGGACCCATCTTGTGCGTCGGCTCGGCCTTGACGGCTTTGGCGACGAGTATGCTATTCATAGTGGGCCACGATGCTTGCCACGGCAACCTTGTGCCTCATGACGGATTGAATCGGTGGATTGCAAGGCTCGCGTTCATGCCGTCCCTTCACCCGCTTGAGTCTTGGCGATTCAGCCACAACGCCTTGCATCACTCTAGGACGAACGTGCGCGGCGGAGACATAGTGTTTGTGCCCTTTAGTCGCGCGGAGTACCTGGCACTGCCTCTGTGGCGGAGAGCTGCGGAGCGGTTCTGGAGGTCGCTCGCGGGCGTCTGGCTTTTCTATTTCTGTACAGTGTATATCCCGTACGAGATCGGACTGGCCAGGCAAAGGCTGAAGTGTGAGCGTGCGTGGGCGCGATTCCGCCTCGACCGTGTGTTGGTGATCAGCTATCTGATCGGGATGGCGGTAGTGCTCTCGATGTTCGCCGATGCTGGTGCGCTGGCTGGAGTCGGCTTTGGTCTGCTACTGCCGCTCGCGGGATTCCAAGCGGCGATGAGCTTTGTTTCGTACATCCATCACACGCATCCGAAAATACCTTGGTTTGGATCGCCACGGCAATACGACTACTTCCAAAGTCAGGTATGCGGGTCAAGCCATGTGAGGTTTCCATGGTTCATCGAAGCTGTCTTGCTTCATATTCTCGACCACGCGGCGCACCATAGTGATCCTCGCATCCCCCTGTACAATCTCAAGAACAGCCAGAGTGCTCTGGAGGCGGCGTATCCGGGCTGCGTCGTTGAAGAGATTTGGACTGTGCGTGGGTTCCTTTTGACGCTAAGGACCTGTCGGCTGTACGACTACGAGGCGCATCGCTGGTTGGACTGGGACGGTACACCCCTGACCCCGTCGTTGCTCCCGCCCCTCGCGCCACACCGCAAGTCGCAGTGAGCTTCGCGACATGTGCTGGTTGATGAAGATCGGTGATGGTACGGGACGAGAGGACAGCACTTCGCGTGAGAGTTCGTTCGTGCCGCCGCAGGCGATCGCCCAAACGCGAAGCCTGGCTGCTCCTCCCAAAGGGCGGGTAGCCAGGCGCGTCGGTCGTGCCTCGGTGCCGATCGACGGAAGCGACCAAGGACCGGCGACGTCCGCATCGAGGACAACATCCTCATCAGCGAATGCGGACCGGTGAATCTGACAGCGGCGATTGAGAAGTAGCGTGTGCGAGAAGAAGCTGAATCGCCCCGGCGCCGCGTCGCTCATCCCTGCGGCTTCGCGCTCTTCAGCGGCGGCAGCTTCGCAAGATACGCGCTCGCGTTCTCGAGGACGACCTTCGCCTCGGCCTCGGAGTGGAGGCGGAAGAGCCTGCTTCCGATCACGAGGTCGTAGGGCTTGCCGTCCTTCGATTCGCTCAGCTTCTTGCCGCTCACGATGCAGGTGTCGAGCGGATAGGTCTGTCGCTGCCGTCCCGTCAACGCCTTGTCGTAGGCGGTGACATAGCGCCCGGCGCTCTTCAGAAAATTGTTCTCGCACTTGCGGCAGCAGAGGACATAGCAGCGATTGCCGTAGACGAAGTCTTCGGTGTCCTCGCCGAGCGTCTCGTCGAGCATGACGAGGCAGCGCTCGAGCGGATACTGCGGCTTTTGCAGGCGGATGATCTCGGCGTCAAGCTTCGCGAGATACTCGGTCGGATTCGCCTTGAACTTCTCGAGGCATGCCTCGCAGCAGAAGCGAAGGTGACGCCCTTCCTGGAGCGCATCGCGCTGGTCCTTCAGAATGAGCGTGACGGCCTTCTCGCCGAGCTTCTCGCCCGCGACGATGCAGGTGTCGAGCGGGTAGGGATCGCCGATGAAGCCCGCCGGATTCGGCTTCGGAAGTCGCAGCAGCAGGGCCAGCCGATCCGTCTCCTCGCGGGTGGGCGGGGCTGCGGTCGTGGCGCGCCCGGTCGAGGTGCCTTCCTGTCCGGCCGCTGCGGGAAGCGCCATGAGCGGAACGCCAAGCGTGATCGCCGCCGCGATGAGGAGCGTCGCGCGGGTCGGGCGGATGCGCGGCCGTTGGTGTCCGTCGGGTGGGGTGAGGAAACCGTCGGTGGGGAGCGATGTGCGGTGGGGCATGGGTGCGATGACCGTGGCAGGGTGAGCGGCGGCGACCGGGCGAGGCGGCGGGAAGGACGCAGTTCGTCGCGGGGGCATTGCGGTCCGCGTGTCCGATCGCGCTCGCGTCCTCGTCCGGGAACGCCGCCGATCGTAGGGTCTGAGCCTCACCTTGTCCTCGCCGGGGCGGAGGAGCCGTGAACCCGCGCAAAGCCATGTCAGGGTTGGCCCCCCGGTGGCAATGGGCGGCGTCCTCGGCCGATGAAGTCGCATGCCTCTCGCACCCCTCTGGTGCGTGATGCTCAAGCGGCCCACGCGGCCGGGAGATCAGGACGCATGGACCGCTTCGATCGCCACGAACCGCCTCCCGGTACGGATGCGTTCCGACGGCTGGCCGCTGGCCAATCGCCGGACCGGACCGGCGGCGGTGGACTGGGGGGCGCTGGGCAGGCGGAATCCCGTTCTGCGGGGTTTCCCGACGGCGTCGGCGGGGCGGCTTCGGCCGCGTTCGCGCGGGAGCGCTACCTCCTCGTCGCCTTCGTCACCGCAGCGTGGCGCTATCGCGGCGTGAGTCGCGAAGCGATCGAGGATCTCGTCCAGGAGACCTTCACGATTGCGTGGGCACGACGGTCGGAGTTCGATCCGGCGCGTCCGCTCGGCCCATGGCTTCGCGGCATCGCCACGAATCTCATGATCGCCGGTCTGCGCCGCGAGGCCCGGCGCCGGAGGATCATGGATGACGCGAAGCACGAGATCGACCGCGTGCAGGCGCTGAGCGCTCGCTTCGACGAGGTGGATGCGCGCACCGCCTCGCGCGAGGTCTCGGCCGCCGTGCGCGACTGCATCGGGCGGCTCGCCGCTCCCTACCGCGAGGTCATCGAGAAACATTACATCGGTGGGCGGGCGTTTCGGGCGATCGGCGAGGACCTCGGCATTTCGGAAGAGCTCGCCATGAAGCGAGCGTCGCGCGCTCGGGCCATGCTTGCGGCATGTCTCGGGCGCAAGGGCGTGATCAGTGCGTCGGACGAGGGCACGCCGACGGCCGAGCGGGTGAAGAGACAGGGAGAGACACGATGAACAACGGAAACGACAATCGGCCCAACGATCGCCACGCCAGCGACGCGCAGCTCGACGACGACATCATGCATGGGCTTCTCTGCGCCGAGGCCGACGAGGCCCGGGCCTTCGAGCAGGCCGATGCGCCGCCTTCGCTTCCCTACGCGCCGGCGCGTCGCCTTCGCGCGCCGCTTGCGGCGCTCGCAAGCGCCGCGGCGATGCTCACGCTCGCACTCCTCGTTCTCCTTCCCGTCATCGGGCCGCAGGTCGCCAATGCGAGCGAGATCGTGCGCGAGGCGGAGCGTTCGCTCGTCGCGTCCGGACCGCGTACATACGATGTGCGGATTACCCGCTGGGGCGGCCCCTTCGAACTGCGGCTCGTCAGCGGCGAGGTGACCTACCGGCCGGCGGCCGCGCCGGGCACGCCGCCGACCACCGAGGGATTTCTCCTGTTCGGCGAGCGCGACGGGCAGCGCCTCCGCGAGGGCGTCGATAGGCCGATCCGCGAGCGTCTGCGTCCGCAGCGCCGGCTCGACTTCGGTCGTGACGCCGACGGGGCGTGGTACCGCGGTCCCGACGGCACGCGCTGGGCCCGCCCGATCGCCCGCGACATCATGCAGGGCGACGAGGAAGCGCCATCGGGCGAGGATCTCGACGCGATGACGCTCGACGCGCTGCTCTCGAAGCTCTCGCAGGGATATGCGCTTGAGGTGCTCGGCTCGCACACGATGCGCGTCATCATCGCGAAGCGCAAGCCCGCGACGCGCTTCGGACCGGCCCGCGTCGAGCTCGAACTCGCCGAGGACGGGCGAACGATCGAGCGTGCCGTGATGGAGATCGATCGCGGTCCGCACGCGACGACGATCGAGCTTCGGCTGCGGGCGGCATCAGCCGCCGGATGAACGACGAACGGCCAGGGCAAGAAGGGTCATATCACCGGGCGTGATGCCCGCGAGACGGCTCGCCTGACCCATCGTGGCGGGCCTGAATCGACGCAACGCCTCGATCGCCTCGGTGCGTAGGCCGGTGACTGCCTGCGGATCGAGCGATGCGGGAATCGCGGTGCGCTCCGCGTCGCGCTGCCGCCGAATCTCGGTCTGCTGTCGGGTGACATACCCCGCGTAGCGCAGGTCGGTGATGACGCGATCGACGAGCGAGGGATCAGGTGCCTCGGCCCCGCCCGCGACGAGCAGCCCGACCATCGACGCGGCGGTCACTTCGGGTCGCTTGGCGATCTCCTCAAGCGTCTTCCCGTCGCGGCGAAGCGTTCGAAGGAGCGCGCGGATGCCGGCGATCGCGCTCATGCGCTCGGCGTAGCGCGCGGCCCGTTCGTCACAGACGAGCCCGAGCTCGCGCCCGAGCGGCGTCAGGCGCTCGTCGGCGTTGTCCGCGCGAAGGAGCAGCCGATGCTCCGCGCGGCTCGTGAACATGCGATAGGGCTCGCGCGGCGTGCGCGTGACGAGATCGTCCATGAGGACGCCGATGTATGCCTGCTCGCGGCCGAGGCGCACGGGCTCCATGCCGCGGGCGCGGCGGGCGGCGTTGAGTCCGGCGACGAGTCCCTGGGCGCCGGCCTCCTCGTAACCGCTCGTCCCGTTGATCTGTCCGGCGAGAAAAAGATTCGGAAGCGGCTTGGTCTCGCCCGTCGCGTCGATCTGGTGCGGCCAAACCATATCGTATTCGACCGCATATCCATATCGAAGAATAGAAGCCCGCTCGCATCCGGGCATCGCGTGCACGATCGCGTCCTGCACATCCTCGGGCAGCGAGGTCGAGATGCCGTTGCAGTAGATCTCGTCGGTGTGGAGCGTCTCCGGCTCGAGAAAGACATGGTGTTCGCCGCGATCGGCGAAGCGCACGACCTTGTCCTCGATCGAGGGGCAGTAGCGCGGGCCGCACTCTGCATCGACCTGGCCGGCGTACATCGGCGCGCGGTGGAGGTTCGCGCGAATGAGTTCGTGCGTGGCCGCCGTCGTATGCGTCTCCCAGCAGAGCACCTGCGGAAGGTGCGGGAACGAAGTTCGACCGTCGTTCGCGGTGAGATCGGAGAAGGGCACCGGCGGCGCGTCGCCCGGCTGGGCCGGCAGTCGATCGAGTTCAAGTGAGCGCCGATCGAGGCGCGGCGGCGTTCCGGTCTTCAGGCGTCCCAACGCGAAGCCGAGTCGGCCGAGGCAGCCGCTCACGCCGACCGCGGAGCCCTCGCCGACGCGCCCGCCCTGCGTCCGTCGCTCGCCGGTGTGCATGAGCGCACGCATGAAGGTGCCGGTGGTGAGGACGACGGCCGCAGCGCGAATCGCCGTCGGTTCGGTGGTCGGTTGGGTCGGTCGTCCCGCGAAGGGAACGCGTGGCGCACCGGGTGTGCGGAGGTCGGAGGCGAGCGCAGCCTCATCGGGTCGGACGATCCCTGCGCCCGCGGGAAGGAGGACGCCGACGCAGCGGCCGTTCTCGACGAGGAGGTCGTCGATCGTCCCGGCGATCACATCGATGCGCGGCTGCGCGGCGATGATCCGTTGGATCTCGCAGGCGTAGCGCTCCTTGTCGCACTGGGCGCGCGGGCCGCGGACGGCGGCGCCCTTACTCGTGTTCAGCATGCGGAACTGGATGCCCGTCCGATCGGTCGCGAGCCCCATGATCCCGCCGAGGGCATCGATTTCGCGGACCATCTGCCCCTTGGCAAGCCCGCCGATCGCGGGGTTGCAGGACATCGTTCCGATCCGACGAGGATCCATGGTGACCAGCGCGACGCTCCCGCCCTCGCCCAGGGCATGCGCGGCCGCCCACGCGGCCTCCGTGCCGGCGTGGCCGCCTCCGATGACGATGACCTCATAGTGGGAGCGCATGACAGACCGACGAGGATACCCGCCCGCCGCTTCGGCTACGATGCCGCACGCCAACAGCCACCATAGCTCAATTGGCAGAGCACCTGATTTGTAATCTGGAGGTTGCGGGTTCAAGTCCCGCTGGTGGCTCTTCGACGCCGCGTCGCTGCGCCCTGAGCGGGCCCCGAGCGGCCCCCGAGCAAGACCTGACGCATGCGGAGCGCAATCGTGAAGGGCAACCGAAAGCAGCGATCGCATGCCTGGCTCGGCGTCTTCTTGCTTGTCGTCGTCCTCGTCGCGTTCGTGTCGCCGACGGTCGCGCAGACCCATGTGTCGGTCGATGTGGGTCTGCCGAGAATGATCGACGCGTCGTCCGCGGAGTCGTGGGGCGAGCGGCTCGGATGGGACGAACCGACGCGCCGTGCCGTCGCCGAGGAGATCGAGCGATTTCTCGGTGAGCGGGGGGCGTCGCTTGACGCGGCGCTCGCGCCGGCCCGGGAGCAGGCCGCAGGGCCATGGTCGACTTCGATCTATCGTGATCCGGCCGCCGTCGAGCGATTCTCGGAATTGTTGCGAACGAGGCATCGCGCGGTCGCGACATTCGCTGCTCGCGAGGACGAGCTCTTCCAGCGGCTGGCCGATGAGCGAGCGTTGCTTGCGCCCGAGGCCGCTGACGCCGCCCGCCAGCTTCGGCGAAGAGATCGGCTGACGGACTTCGCCTGTGCGATCGATCGGGCGTCGCTCGACCTGAGGACGATCGCCGCTCGCCTCGCGCGCGAGTCGCCGATCGTGATCGAGGATCGGGCTGCGTGGGACGCCGCCTGGTCGAACCATGACCGGGAGCTTGCATCGCTGCACGAGCGCCGCGTGCAGGAGCATCTCGATTTCAGCGTGAGCGACGCCGAGGCATTTCATCGTGTCGGCGGGGACGCAGCGGCGCATCTTGAGTATCGCGAGACGAACGCCCGCACGCGCCTCCGCACCGAGCGGGCGATTTTGGCCGCGAACGAGCGATGGCTCGAGACGCTCTGCACGACGCTCGACCGCGAGTCGGCACGGCGCTTCGAGGAGGCGGTGCGTCGCACGCTCTACCCGACCATCTTCCCCAATCCGCTTTCGCTTCAGCCGCTTCTTGATTCGATTCGAATTGAGGATGTCGCACCATCCGAGGTGTGGTCGCAAGTCCGGCGGGAGATCGAAAGCGAAGTCGCCCTGCTGAACGCGCGAGAGATCGAGACGAAGCGCATGATCGTCGAGCTCGATGAGTTCGAAGCCCTGAGCGTCGTCCGTCAGTCCGCGCGACAGAGCGTTCAGGAATCGGTCGTGAAGCTCAAGGTCATGCGGCTCGACGCTGCGAAGCGGGTGGTCGCAAGAATCGAGGCCCTGCCGGCCCGGGAAGCGTCGGAGCCGCTGAAGTCGCTCAAGGCAGCGATCGAGGTGGTTGAGCGGGGAACTGCTCAGTGAACGGACGAGCGTGACTGGCCGCCGAGGTCGGCTTCGCCAGCGGAGGCCGCGGATCGGCCGGATTTGAATGGAACTGATGAGTATTGAAGTCGGCCCGCGCTCAGGGTAGACTCGGCCGCGACAACCTATCCCGGCCTGCGGGGCCCAAGTACACCCCCGCTGCTGGACGCCGGAAGACCCGGCCGATGCACAACCAGAAGCCAACGCCGAGTGAGTGGAGTCCTCGGCGAAGGAGCACCGGAAGATCCGGACCGCTCGGGGCCACACACCCCGGTGGAGTACACACGACAAGTTGAACGGTTGACCAGCTTCGCGCCAAGCGTTGCAGTTGTCCTCCTCCGCGTGCCCTCCATGACCAGGCTCTTCTCCCGGTTTGCCAAAGCTCTCTTCGCGTCCGCCGCCGAGCTCGACGAGCCCGCGATCGCCGCGGTGTCGTCGTCGCTCTTCAGTGAGATCGTCCGACAGCGCGACGGCTTCAACCTCGCGGGATTCGTCGCCGCTCATGGACTACGGCCCGCGCTCGCGGCGAAGGCATGCGAGCGTGTGTATGTTCGATTCCTGACCATCGCGTGGGCCGACCACAATGTCAGCGATCGCGAACTCACCGACCTTCGTGTGATCTCAAGCAGGCTCGAGTTGGCACCTTCGGTCGTGGTCAAGCTCAACGACGAGGCGCTCGAGAACGAACTTCGGCGGCGCGACGGGCTCGAGCCTGTCGCTCCACCACGCGTCGGCGAGGTTGCATCCGAGGCTGCCGTGGCAAAACTCGACGGCATCGGGGCCCTGCTCGGCAAGCTCGCGGCACGGATGCCGAAGCCGAGGTCACGACCAGCGCTACCTCCGCGCCCAGTACTCACCAGGCCGCGCGTCGATGTAACGAAGTTGCCGGGGATGATGCTCCCGGTGGCGTTGCCAAGTCCGTTCTGCGGGGTGCGGCGCCTGTCGATTGACCCACCTCCATGGGCACCGCCGACCGAGGAGGAACTGGAAGCGGCGCTCGACTACGCCAAGAAGCCAAATCCGCACTCCCCGAAGGCTGCTCGTCTCGCACGGAGCCTTGGGATCGATGCGTCCAGTCTGGATGCTGTCGCTCTGTCGGCTCGCATCGACGCGATCTCCGAACGGCAGCCGGCGAGCGAGCGGATCGCGGTTCTCCGCAGGCAATGCGAGGCTGTCGGCGCTCGGCCTGACGGTGACTCGCGATGGAACCTCTGGCAGGCCCTCCTGGCACGACTCGATGCCGTCGAGCTGGCTCCTTATGACATTGTCCTCTGGACGCAGGCGACCGGACTCGTGCCCAATGTGCGGCGCTGGTTCTCGATCGAGGAGGCGGATGCGATGTTGCGTGACGCCGCTCGACTTCGGTTCAGGTGCAAGGCCTGCGAGCAGAGCTACGACCGGGAGCAACTGTTCTGCATCGAGTGCGGATTCCCGGCATCGGAAGTGCCGACGCTTCGGAGCGTCGGCGAGATTGACCGGCACTTGGGCTTGGCCTGGTGGGAGGCGTGATGGACATAGAGAAGAGGGAACAGCTGATCGCCGACCTTTCTCATCTGTTGGCCGCTGTCACTCAGCGATCGGCCGAAGAGTGGACGGACTTGATCTGCAGGCGATACTCGGGATGGGGGGCGAATCGCCAAACACTCGTCGAGGCAGTTCATCTCGTTTCGATCATCCACCCCGACTGGGGTGTCCATGTTCCGCTCGAACGGCTACAGGCGCTTCAGCGGGCTTGCGAATGGGTGCACTCGACATTGGATAGGTTTGCAAATGCTGAACTCATGGTGTCGCTCCGGCAGGATGAATACGAGCGGCTAGGCAGAGATGCAAAGCAGTGGTGCGAGAGCCTTCGCGACGAAATTCTCTGGGCGATGTTAACCCAAGAGCGCACTCGATCGCCATTCGCGGCCCTGACCGCCCAGATGAACGATCGTGTCGAACTTCTCAATCGGCACGAAGAGCGATTCCGCGAGCTAGTCGACGCAGCGCAGTCGCGCATTGTTAGCGCCGAAGCGACACTCGCGGCGGAGCAATTCGGCGAGCAAGCCACAAAGGACTTCAATGCCATGAAGCTCTGGGGCGTGGCGACCGCCCTTGTGGCGGCAGCTTCTGCCACCGTGCTATGGCTAGCCTTCGCGCCTAGTGTGGGGCCGGATCAAGGTCGACCTGTCTTGTCCGCCGCCGATACTCTCCACGCTGTTCAAAGCCTTGGATCGAAAGCGATATTTGCCGGATTGGCGTCGTATTCCCTGATCTTCTGTGCGCGCAACTTTGCCGCGTCGCGCCATAACATGATCATCAATCAGCATCGCAGGAATGCGCTGTTGAGCTACCAAATGCTCATGCGTGGGACCGCCGATCAGCGCACGCTCGACGTAATTCTGCAGCATGCAGCTCACTGCATATTCTCTCCGCAGCCAACCGGTATAGTGAAGGAGCAGGGCGGGGCCGACTCGGCGAGGAGCTCAATCGGAATCTCGCTTACGACGCCGCGAGGTGACCAGTCGGCATAGCTTCTCAAGCAGGATCGATCGCATGGAGGAACGGTGTTGCCCAGGCTGGCGTAGACACAGTTGGGCGGGCAGAGACCTCTCGGCTCAATCGTACATCACGGCAGCTTCGCTTCCCCCGTAGCCGGCTCTTCGTCGGCCGGTGGATCGGCTTGAAGGCGTTCAATCTCAGTTGGATCGATGAACAGCTCGCCTCCACGCAACCTGAGTACCTGCAGCGCTTCGATCAGAGCTTCCTGAGCGGCGCTGATCTCGGCCCGGGACGCCCGCTTTGTTGATCGTTGTTCGTTGGCAACCTGAATGACTTTGGTCGCCAAAGTAGCTCGGTTGAACCAGCTCGCCCGACATGGAGATGAAGTCGGTGAATGATGGTCTACTGGGGTCATCAGAGTGGACGCGGTGGAAGACGAGCGTCGCCGAGTTCGGGGTGCCACTGACGATGTGACGGTTGGAGATGGCGAGCAGTACTCCCCGATCGGGAAAGCCCTCGATGGGAACATACAGGAGGTAGCCTGTTCCTATCGATGCGATTGGTTCGTCTCCCTGTACCTTCGCAATTCGTACGGTTAAAAAGAATACCTGAGCTTCAAGCGACTCATTCGCCATCGCTGGTCAACCTGGCAATTGTGAGGTGTGCCGCACGCGCGTGCGGCCGAGGCCGTCGGCCTAGCATCCATGGTGCGGCCGCACGTGCGTGTCAACACGGCCGATGCATTTGGCGAGCGCCCAGCCTACTTGGGGATCGTCTCGTCGGAGCTTGCGTTCGCGGCATTAGTTTGGGTATCGCGAGGCGACTGACTAGATCCGACATACCAGCCAACTAGTCCCGTACACGCGGAGATTATGATGGTCGCAAGAATCTGAAGAAACGTGATCGGCTGCTTCTCAATCGCCTTAGAAATCCAAGAGCGACGGTGTTCGCTCAGCGTCTCAAAGCCGAAGCGAGTGACCCGAATTGCCGGCCCTCTAGGAATGGGTGTGCCCAACTGGCTTCGATCGAACGTGAGGTATGCGATCTCGATCAGTTTATCCTCGAGTAGGAGGTTTAAATCGTACGCAAGGTTGCTGCCGCCCTCAAACGACGGACTCTCCTTGTCAACAACTTTGACTCCGCCCGTGAAGTATTGGAAATCGACGCTCGGCGCAATCTCATCTAGTGGCAGCTTGGTGTCATGGCGCCCGGCAGCGCGAGTTGCGAAGTCCTCGAGAAGTGACATTCGCCGCTCCGTAAACGATTGATTGCCCATGCAAGCTTGCTCCGCCTAACGACCGTGAGCTGTACCGCACACACATGCGGCCGAGGCCGTAGGCCTCGCACAAGAGTCTAACGCAAGTGGGTATCGGCATGGACGATGCGTTAGACTGGATGCCCGGCAATTCTGGACCGATAGGGAATGCCTGAAGCCACGATTCGTGGCGCCAACTGCGGAAGATTTACGCATTCAGCCATCCGCCGGGCGGAACTCTTGGCAAGTTCGTTTGAATGTGACGGCCCCAAGATGATGTGTGCGATCAGATCAAGGATAGTGGTGGGTGGAGTAAGCCCTTCGTCAACGAGTTCGCGGCGCAGTTTGAGCTTTGGCTCGATGCCGCGTGTCGTGAGAGCGTAGCTGACGGCGTTGACGAGGCGATCCTTGTAGTCGCGATCCTTGAAGTACACGACGCGCCACTCTCGTTCCTCGGCGAACCCCGAATGCTTGGTGGAGATTGAGAACCGCTTTATGAATTCTATCCAGACAAATGCAGCAAGATGGAGATTGTAATCGGTGCGTTCGAGTTTGCCGATCTCCGCGGCGAGCGCATCCAGCTTGGCCGCTAGCTTGCTACGCCGTGAGTCCCTCGTGCCATACTCGACTTGGATAGTCTGCAAGGGGAGATGGTCGAATTTGTCAAATGCTGCGCTGTCGAAGATGATCGCGGCGCCTGTGCCTTCGTTCCCGTAGCCGCGCCACATTGACAACTGTCCGTCGGAATCCCCTTCCGCATGCGCAGATAGACAGAGGACATATACGTCTAATGCCTGTTGATTCTCGAACTTTGCGTACATGGTCTCAAAGGCGTCGAGAAGAAACTCATGCTCCTTCGTTCCCGCACAGGCATCCTGAATGCTCCGACTCTGGCGGAATGCTGTCGCGCCTTCTGACATCCCAAAACGCAACTCTTCGAGGTCGTTCATGTAAAGCGGGTTTGAGAACCAAATCTCTTGCTTCTCGAGGATCTTCTCAAGTGTCGATAGCGTCGTGTAGTGCGCGAAGTACTTCGGCGGTTCAACAGGCGGCTGAACCCAGAGGGCGTCAATGAGTGTTCGAAAGACCTCTTCTTGGGTAGTCATGGCTTGGAAGGGTTCGGCTGAGCGACCTTTGACGCGGAGCGATGAAAGCAGATCACGCTAGGAAGGCCGCTCCCGCGTCGTAATCCGAAGCCCGCAGTGACGACATCCTAATCACCGCCAAGCATAACCCGCCTTCGCTCGTTTCCAGATCACAAACAAGTGTCAACACCTGCCCGAGCGACACTCGATGCCAAACGGCTTCGTCGGCGTGGCAGGTGGCTCGGTCGCGGGGCCGTCGGCGGGGGCTGGGCTCGTCGTGCCTCGGCCGTAGGTGATCCCGGCAGTCGCAGGTCGCACGGGTCGTCCTTTCGCCCTGGCATCGCTGCTGTGGGGGCTTCGCCGAGGCTCTCTCCGTTGTCGCGTGGGCGAGACCGGCCACGCCATCGCTTCGGGCCCCGTTGGCCGAGCGAGCCCGTATTCTTCGTGCTCTCACGCGTCGCGGGTTGTTGGGCTTGGCATGGTGCCGTCGTTCGTCGTCGGATGCGGTGCCGCCTGCGGGCCACTCGGCTGCCCCGCTGTGGCGCGTGAGATTCGATCGCCGCTCCTCGCAACGCCTCGCAGCTTTCCGACACTCGCGAACCATGCAAGCTTCTCCTTCGACTCCTGACGGTGCGCAGTCTGATTCCACGACCTCGACGGGCGGGGGCGCGGGCGCCGAACGGGCCAATGCAGATCAGGCCACGACCGCTCGTCCTGCCGAGCAGAGCGAGCTCGAGCGGACGCTCGCTGCGACGATTCAGGAGAACCCGATCATCCAGTGGACGCGGGCGCATCCGGTGCTCTACCAGGTGATCGCGCCGGGCATCACGCTGACCGCTGCGATTCTCATCTATCTCGCCCTTCGTGCCGTGTTCTTCCTGCCGCTCATGCGATTTCTTTCGCGTCGCGAGGGAACGCTCAAGCATGGTGCCGGGCTCGTTCGGGCCATTCGCGAGACGAAGCTCATCAACGCACTCGCCTGGATCGTTCCCTTTCTCGCCGCGTGGCGCGGGATCTATCTCTGGCCCGAGCTCCATCCCTTCCTCGCCGAGACCTTCGGCCGGGTCATGCTCGGCATCGCCATCTGCTTCATGCTGCTCGCCGCCGGGCGCGTGCTTCAGATCATCGACCGGCTGGTCAGCGACCGCCTCAAGCGCCCCGGCGCCCTGCGCGGCTATGTGCAGGCCGTCACCGCGGTGATCGGCGTGATCGGCGGCGTGACGATCATCTCGATCCTGCTCGGCCGCAGTCCCGTCTACTTCCTCACTGGCGTCGGCGCCTTCGCTGCGCTCCTCGCGGTCGTCCTGCGCGACACGCTCCTCTCGATGTACGCGAACATCCTGATGACCACCGGCGACACGCTGCGCGTCGGTGACTGGATCGAGATGCGCCAGCACAATCTCGACGGCCGCGTCGAGGCGATCAACCTCACCTCGACCCGCGTTCGCAACTGGGACGAGACCACACTCACCGTTCCGAACTATCGATTCGTCTCCGAAATATTCGTCAACTACCGAACGCAGAATCCGAAGGGCGGTCGCCGCATGAAGCGATCGATCCGGATCGACAGCCGATCCGTGCGCGAGCTCTCGACGGGCGAGCTCGACGCCGCCGAGCGCGTGTCCGAGCTTGCAAAGCCCGTGGCGATGACCCGCGCCGCCGCGACGCTCGCCGCAGCGGGCGGGGCGACGATCGTGACGAATCTCTCGCTCTACCGCGCCTACCTCGAGCACTTCCTCGCCCTGCATCCGCTCCTCGACCGCACGCGCCCCGTCGTCGTGCGCCAGAACGAGCCGAGCGCCACCGGCATCCTCGTCGATGTTCTCTGCTTCTACCGCGACAGCGACCTCGGCGAGTATGAAACGCTCCAGTCGAGCATGCTCGACCACTTCGTCGCCGTCACGACTGTCTTCGGACTTCGGGTCTATCAGCAGGGGAGCGACGCGGCTGCCGCTCGCGAAACCACCGCTTTCCTGCCGGAGAGCGAAACGCGCCTCCTTCGCACACCGTCCGCGAGCGCGTGACGCGCGTACGACCGCCCCGCGCAAGCGCGGGGCGGTCGCCTCCCTCTCCGTTCGTGATGCGCAACGACGGTGGAGTTCGCGTGCAAACCTGCGGTCAGTTGCAGGCGCCCCATTCCCCGAGGAGCCAGCCGATGTCCCACGCGGCCACTTCGCCGTCGCCGTTGAAGTCGGCGGGATGGGCGCCGACCGGTCCCCACGCCCCAAGCAGGATCGCGAGATCCGGAGCGCCGACATCGCCGTCGCCATTCAGGTCGCCGAGGCAATTCAGGCTCGTCGGCTCGCCATAGATAAAGTCATCCATCGCGACGACATCGATGCCGCTTCGGGCGTTGTCGAGCGAGCCGGCGGCGAGCGGAGCATTGCCGCTCACGATCTCGACCGACGCGATGCGGCTCTGGAATCCGGTCGAGCTGATCGCCGCGAAGGAAAACTGCCCGTCACCGGCCGCTGCTGGCGCGAAGACCGTTCCGAGCACATCGCCGTCGGCGTCGAAGGCGGTGATCGATGTGCTGCCCTCGATGTCGACATCGGTGAAGATCGCGCCGAAGCCGGTGACGCCGGCTTCAGCGGTCACGGTGCCGGGAATGAAGAAATGAACCGTCGTGATCGTCGAACCGATCGGAGCGAAGAGTCGCTGCGGACTGAACGCTGCGAATGCCTCAACATAGTTCGGATCGATGTTGCCGAACTCGACCGCCGTCGCGGTCGGGTTGCCGGTCTTCGCGCTCACTTCGAAATGCGCGCTCGCCTCGGTCGTGAACGCTGCGCCGCGGGCTCGCGGTGCTGCGGTGAAGTTGAAGAAGTCACCCGGGAAGAGATTCGGCGACGAGAGCGCGTCGGGCACCGCGTCCCAGTTGATCTCGCGGCGACCGCTTCCGAAGGAGCCGGGCACATTGCCGTTGAGCTGCCCGAGTGAGGTGCGGAAATCGGTGAGAGCGGGCTGGATCGCGGCGGCGTCGCCGGCTCCGGCGAAGCTCTCCACGCCGGCCGAGGCCGATGCGGTGGCGATGAGCGGAAGGGCGATGGCGCAGGCGATCGCGCGGACGGTCTGATGCGTCTGGGTCTGCATGATGATGAGGTCCTCTCTGGCGGGGGATGCGGAGTGCGTGATCCGGACTCACACCGTCACGCGACGGATGAGGCGAGTGGGGATCACGGATTCTGTCCCACACCGATGGATAGTCATCCGCTGGTGCAGATTGGACGCGCTGCCGAAGAAAAGTTCACTTCGGGCGAATGGCGGCGGTGAAGGACGCAGGATTCGCCCAGAAGCTGGCCGCGCACTTTTCGCAGCAGAAGCCGATCGGGCGGCCTTCCCAGACGATGGTGTAGGTCGGATTGACCGGAGCGCCGCTGACCGGGCAGACCGCGTTGATCGCGACGATCGGAGCCGTCGCCGCCGCACTCGCCGGAGCGCCGGGGATCGGCGCGTCGCTCGTGAAGGTGAGCACCGGTTCGGTCTCGATCGGCTCGGAGGTTGCGCCCTCATCGGCATCGACACGCAGGTTCGGTCGATCGGCCCGGAGTGCGACGAGGGCGTCGCCGCCGATGCCGCTCCGCCATGCGAAGAGTCGCTCGAGCCCCGCAAGCGAACGCAGCGTCTCGGTGGACGCATCGGTGAGCTTCGTGCCCACGATGATCAGTTCGCGCAGCGACGCGTGGTCCTTCATCGCAGCGAAACCCTGATCGGTGATTGCGGTGTCGCGCAGATCGAGACGGCGGAGGCGCTTCATCGCTGCGGTGAGCGTGAGCGTTCCATCGCCGATCGCGGTGCCTGCGAGATTGAGATCGCCGATCGAGGCGCCCAAGGGCTCGAGCAGCGAACGGACGAGCGCATCATCGGCGGTGCGCACCGCGGAGAAGTCCACCCAGAGAAGCGGCGAGTCGTTCGCGACGGGCTGGACATGGACGAGCGCGTCGCGGAGTCGAGCGACGGCGGCGGGGTCCGGCGTCGGCGGGACATCCGCGGCGGGCACGACGGCGGGCGCTTCCTGCGGAGCGCTCGCGGCGAGCGCTGAGGCGTCGGCGCCAGCGAGGATCCACGAGCGAATCGTCTCGATCTCGGAAGCGTCGGGTTGCGGCTTCCCCTCGGGCGGCATGTGGTCGTCGTCATCAATCGGCAGGAGCATCCGCGTGAGCAGCAGGCTTTCCTCAGGCTTGCCCCAGACGATCGCGGGACCATGCTCGCCGCCAGCTTCGATCGCTTCGACCGTGTGCAGCGCGAGCAGGCCCTTTGTGCGGCTCTCGCCGTGACAAGCGGTGCAGCGCGAGGTGAGAATCGCCCGCACCGATACGGGAAGTGCGCGAGCTCCGTCGGCGGCCGTTGCGTCGGGAGCGACATCGTTCGCCTCAGCCTGCGCGATGGTCGGCGTGGCATCGTCGTTGGTCGCTGCGCGAGCCCGCAGCGGCTCGGTGAGAAACCCTGCGCCGTGGGTCATCTCGGCGCCGAGATGGCCGACCGGCACGAGGCCGACCATCGTGACGAGAAGCGCGATCGTGTAGGCGAGTCCAGCGCCGCGGGCCTTCGGTCCGTGCTGCCGTCGCGCCGCCGTGGTCGCGAGCGCAGCGAGGGCAACGCTGAGCACGGCGAAGGCGATGCCGAGGAGCTTGTGGCGGTCCAGCGTCGTGCCGCCATAGCCGGGCTCCTCGGCGAGCGCGAGGCCGCTCGCGACCGCAATCGCCGCCGTGAGGGCGTTGCACCAGGCCAGCGGAACGATGGCCGCCGAACGCTCGCGCTCCCGATGCACCCAGCGCACTGCTTCGAGAATGACGAGCGCAGCGACAAGCCCGATCGGGAGGTGCAGCACCATCGGATGAGCGCGGCCGACGAGCGCGATCAGCGTCTCAAATGCGCTCATGCAAGAATGCCCTTGATCGTTTCGCCGAAGACATCGGTCAGGCGGAAATCGCGTCCCTGATGGCGATAGGTGAGCCGTTCGTGATCGATGCCCAGGAGATGGAGCATCGTCGCGTGCAGGTCATGGACCGAGACGGGGTTCTCGGTGATGTTGTAGGAGAAGTCGTCGGTCTTGCCGTAGCTGATGCCCGGACGAATGCCGCCGCCGGCGAGCCAGATGGTGAAGCAGCGGGGGTGGTGATCGCGACCGTAGTTCGTTGTCGAGAGTTCGCCTTGGCTATAGACCGTGCGGCCGAACTCGCCGGCCCAGATGACGAGCGTCTCGTCGAGCATGCCGCGTCGCTTGAGGTCACGCACGAGCGCAGCCTGCGGCTGGTCGACGGCAGCGCACTGGGCCCGCAGTTCGCTCGGCAGGTTGCCGTGCTGATCCCAGCCGCGCATGTAGAGCTGGATGAAGCGCACGCCGCGCTCGGCGAGTCGGCGCGCCTGAAGACAGTTGGAGGCGAAGGTGCCGGGCTTCCGCACCTCGGGGCCGTACATCGCGAGCGTTTCCTCGTCCTCGCCGGAGAGATCGGCGAGCTCCGGCACCGATGTCTGCATGCGGTAGGCCATCTCGGCCTGGGCGATGCGGGCGCGAATCTCGGGATCGAGGGTCTTCTCGAACTCCTCGGCGTTTTGGGCGTTCACGAGATCGAGCATGCGACGACGATCGTCGCGGGTCACGCCGTTCGGATCGCGCAGGTAGAGGACCGGATCGACGCCGGAGCGCAGCTTGCATCCCTGATGCTCGCTTGGCAGGAAGCCGCTGCCCCAGAATCGGGCCGAAAGGGCCTGCATGTTGCCGAAGCCCTGCGTGATCATGACGACGAAGGTCGGCAGGTTCGCGTTCGCGCTGCCGAGTCCGTAGCTCAGCCACGAACCGAAGCTCGGTCGGCCCGGCTGCTGGTGGCCGGTCTGGAAGAAGGTGATGCCGGGCTCGTGGTTGATCGCCTCGGTGTGCATCGAGCGGATGAAGCAGAGGTCCTTCGCGACGCTCGCGGTATGCGGCATCAGCTCGCTCACCCAGACGCCATCCTCGGAGTTCGGATATCGCGAAAATCGAAAGATCGAGGGAGCGACCGGGAATCGCGCCTGTCCGCTGGTCATGCCGGTCAGTCGCTGGCCCTGTCGGATCGAGTCGGGAAGGTCCTGGTTGAATCGGTTGCGCAGGCCGGGCTTGTAGTCCCAGAGGTCGAGCTGACTCGGCGCGCCTTCCATATGCAGGTAGATCACGCGCTTCGCCTTCGGCGCGAAGTGCGGCGCGATCGGCGCCGACGCACTCGGCGCGCCGAAGGCCGATGGCGTCATCACCTGTGAGAGCGCCGCGAGTCCCACGCCTCCGGCGATGGTCGAGGCGACGCGGCTGAAGAAGCGACGCCGCGTCATGTCGAGCAGATGGTGTTCAAGCGGATCCATGGGTTCGTTCCAATCGCCGGTCGAAGGGCGTGCGGGGAGGCGACTCAGTCCTTCGTGATCGTTGCGTCAAGGTTGAGGGCTGCGTTGGCGAGCATCGTCCAGGAGGCGAGTTCCGCGGGATCGATCTCCTGCGGCACCGGCGCGTCGCCGACCGCGAGGAGTCGCTCCGCATCGGCCTTGGCCGCGCCGTAGCGGGCGCGATAGGCATTGAGCGCTGTGAGGAAGCGATCGATCGTTCCGGCGTCGGGGTCATGTCCGGTGCAGCGGCGAAGCATCATCCGCACCCGTTCGCGATCGTCGCTCGCGAGGATGACCGTGCGGGCCGCGAGCACGCGCGACGCCTCGACGATCTGCTCGTCGTTCCAGAGTGCGAGCGCCTGAAGGGGCGTGTTCGTGACGCCTCGCCGCACGACGCAGGACTCGCGGGTCGGGGCGTCGAAGGCCATCAGCGCCGGCGGCGGGGCGGCCCGCTTCCAATAGCTATAAATGCTTCGCCTCCAGAGGTCCTCGCCGGTGCCGCGCTGGAAGATGCGCGTATTCGACTGGAGCATCGCGACCTCCTCCCAGAGGCCGGGCGGCTGATAGGGCTTGACCGACGGTCCGCCGACCTTCTCGACGAGGAGGCCCGAGGCGAAGAGCGCCTGGTCGCGAATCTGCTCCGCAGCGAGTCTGGCCCGCGGGAAATGCGTCAGGAGGCGATTCTCCGGATCGCGCTCGGCGTATTCGATGCGCACCCGCGCCGCCTGACGATAGGTCGAGCTGGTCACCAGCGTGCGGAGGAGTTGCTGCACATTCCATCCGCCCTCGCGGAACTCGACTGCAAGCCAATCGAGCAGTTCGGGATGCGACGGCCATTCGCCCTGGAGCCCGAAGTCCTCGGTGGTGCGAACGATGCCTTCGCCGAAGACCTGCTCCCAGAGACGGTTCACCGTGACCCGGGCGAGGAGCGGGTTCGACGGATCGACAAGCCACTTGGCGAGGCCGAGTCGATTCGTCTCGGCGTTCGCGGGGAGCGTGCCGAGTGCGGCGGGAATGCCGCGCGTGACGGGGCGCGATCGATCGGGCTGGTCATACAGGCCGCGGCTCAAGACGAATGTCTCGCGCGGCTGCGGAAGTTCCTTCATCACCATCGTGCGCGGCACGGCCGCCTCGATCGCTCCGCGCTCGCGCTCGAGCGTGGCGATCTCGGCGGTGAGCTCGCGACGACGCTCGGACTGTCGCTCGAGCCATGCGGTTCTCATGCGGTCGACGAGCGCCGCGGGTCTGGCCGCGGCCGGGGCGACCGACGCTGCGAGGGCGTCCTCGAGCAGGTTGATTCGCTCGAGCACGCGGTGGTAGAAGCCCGCCGGTCCGCCGGTGTTGGCGACCTTGAAGGTGATGACATTCATGCCCGCAGCGAGCGGGAGATCGATGATGTTCTGGTCGGGCGCCACGCTTCGATCGACCTCGAGACCGAAGATCTCGCGGCCGTTGGCGAAGACCCGCAGGCCGTCATCGCTGCCGAGCGAGAGTTGGACCGTGCGGGGCGTCGGCGAGAAGACGCGTCGAGCGAGATAGTGCGCGGCGACGCCCGGATCGAGGGCGATCGCTTCGGCGTCGCGCATCGTCGGGATCGGCCGCCAGCGGAGATCGCCTTCGAAAGCCCGCGTGTGGTCAAGCGTCGTGTCGAGCTCGGGGCCGAAGACCTTCGCGTATGCATCCTCGCGTCGCTCGACCGGGAAGGGCCCGGCCATGCGCCACGCGCTCACCGCTTCAGGAAGGCGTTCGAGCGTCGTTGCAGGCGGGTTCGCAAAGGACCAGCGCACGCGACCGAAGGCGTGGCCGATCCACGGCGAGCGGAAACTCATCGTGATGCGCACATCGGTGCCGCCCTCGAAGCCGAAGGGCTCGTTGGCGATGAAGAGGGCGAGCCGTCCGCCGGCGACGAACTGTCCGCCGACGGCCCAGCCGATCGCGCCAGGGCCGAGCAGGTTCGTCACGCTCCAGTCGCCGTCGCTCTGCGAGACATCCGCCCACGCCCAGCCGAGCTGGATCGGCTTCGTCTGCGTCGGATCGCTCACCGAAGTCGCCGTTGCGGAAAGGCCGGTCACGACGACATTCCCGTTGTCGGAGCGGCCGACGCGATCGTTCGGGATGGACGGATCGGTGAGGGCCTCGAGCATCAGCATGCGATGCCCCGTGCCGTCGAGCCGATAGGAAATGATGTACTCGTCCTGAGCGGGATTCGCGCCGCTCACGAGGATCGAGGCGTCGTCCTGCGTCGTGAGGCTCGCTCCGCTCTCGGCGGAGGCCGAGGTCGGCGGCGGGCTCATCCAGCGCGATCCGAGCTCATCGGACGCGGAGGCGAGGAACCGCTCGCGTTCGCGTTCTTCCTCGGGCGAAACGGTCGATGCCGCGGCCTTCGCCGCTCCGAGTCGCTCGCCGATCGCGCTCAGCCGATCGCGCTGCTCGATCGACGGCACGGCCAGGAAAGGCTCGAAGGCCCGCGTCGGATCGGGCTCTTGTGAATAGAGCCCCGGCTCCTCGATTGAATTGAAATACGCATAGAGCTGGAAGAACTCCTGCTGCGAGATCGGATCATATTTGTGATCGTGGCAGCGGGCGCATCCGAGCGTGAGTCCGAGGAAGACCGAGCCGGTCGTCGACACGCGGTCGACGGCGTACTCGACGAGATACTCCTCGGCGATCGCGCCGCCCTCGTCGGTCGTGACATGGTTGCGGTTGAAGCCGCTTGCGACGCGCTGCGAGTCGCTTGCGTTCGGCAGGAGATCGCCGGAGACCTGCTCGACCACGAAGCGGTCGAACGGCATGTTCGTGCGATAGGCATCGATCACCCAGTCGCGCCAAAGCCAGATCGAACGCCCCGCGTCCATGTGAATGCCGCAGGTGTCGGCATAGCGAGCCGCGTCGAGCCAGGGAGCGGTCATGCGCTCCGCGTAGCGAGTGCGATAGGGCTCCTCGGTGAGCAGACGATCGACGAGCCGCTCGTACGCGTCGGGTCGTGTGTCGCCGACGAAGGCGTCGATTTCCTCCGGCGTCGGCGGAAGTCCGGTGAGGTCAAGGAAAAGGCGTCGGGCAAGCGTTTCGCGATCCGCCTCGGGGCTTGGCGTCGCATTCGCTCGTTCCATCGCCGCAAGCGTGAATCGATCGATCGGCGATCGAACCCACGCCTCATTCGTCACAGCGGGCGGCGCTGGCCGCTCCGGCGGGATGAACGCCCAGTGCGGCTCGTAGACGGCACCCTCTTCGATCCACCGCCGCACGAGCGCCCGCTCCGACTCCGAAAGCGTTCGCTTGTTCGAGTCGGGCGGAGGCATCATGTCATTCGCGTCATGGCTCGTGATGCGCCGCCACAGTTCGCTCTGCTCCGGCCGGCCGGGCACGATGGCGGTCACGCCCTTGCGCGTCGCTGTGGCCTCCTCGCGCACATCGAGCCGAAGGTCGGCGTGGCGCGTGGCGGCATCGGGGCCGTGGCAGAGGAAGCAGCGGTCGGAGAGGATCGGTCGGATGTCGCGGCCGTAGCGGAGCGGCTCGGCGGCCAGACCCGCGGGCTCGCCCAGCGTTGAAGCCGGGAGCGTTGGAGTCGGGAGCGGCGACGCCGCCGGAGCGGCCAGAAGAAATCCGGCTCCGGCGGTCAGGCAGGCGATCATCGCAAGGGTCCCACGCATATCGTGCACGCTACGGGCCCGCCGGTCCCGGCGCTATCAGGAAAAGCCCCGAAAGTCCGCTTTCCACGCGGCGGCGCCGCACATGTTCGAACTGACCTCGGAGTGTTCCCCAGTGATTCGCCTCGCTTCTCGTTGCTTGTTCGCTCGGCCTCGCCTTCTGGCCTGCTCCCTTCTGACCGCCTCCGGTCTCTTCCTCATGGCGGGCGCCGTCGCTTCGCAGGAGAAGCCGTCGACGACCCCGAAGCCGACCGCCCCGGCCGAGCTCGACGCGAACGGATTTCTCGCCCAGGCCCGCGAGCGGGCGAAGGCGACGAAGGACCTCTCGGCCGCGGTCGAGACGCGCGTCGTCGCCGACGGCGAGGTGGCGACATTCCGAGCCGATGCCCTCGTCGTCTTTTCCGGCGATCGCTTTCCGCTGAAGGCGTGGCGCTATGAATTGCCGGCGAAGGAGGGTGAGACCGGTCCGCGCACGACGGTCAGCGGCATCGGTGACCGGATTTATCAGCTTTCGCCCGCCACGAAGGAATTAATCGAACTGGATCTCAACGGACTGCCGCCGATGCCGCAGGACGGGACCTTTCTTCTCCCGCTCCTTTGGTACATCGGCGAGCGCAGCGACGGGGCGATGTTCCCGGGCATGCCGCCGTCGACGCTGGTCGAGGCGGTCTTCGAGGCCGATCGCGAGGTCGATGGCGTGCGCTGCCGCGTGATTCGCATGGTGCGCGAGACGCGCCTCTCCGCGAACGGAGCGACGCACACGACGCTGAAGGACGAGTCGACGATCGCCTTCGGTGCGGATGACTTCCTGCCGCGCCACATCCGCACGAAGCTGACGCAGCAGTCGGCCGATGTCACCGCGGTGCAGGAGATCGAGACGGCCTACCGCGGCCTGCGAACGAACACCGCACCGGCGGATGACCGTTTCCGAATCGCCTTGCCCGAGGGCTTCACGCGAACGACCCAGGCATCGCAGCCGGTCAATATGCCTGCCGGCGGCGCGGCCAAGTGAGTGCTCGTTTCGCGCGGACGATCCCTCTCAGCGCGTCGGCGGCGGACTGAATGGCTTGGACGGCTCTGCCGCCACGCCGTCCGCGGGAATCTGCGATTCGTCGCCGACCGCCCAGAGGACCATCTGCTCGACGAGGCGGCGCACCTCGCGCGACTCGAAATCGGCGGGATGTCCGAGCGTCGTGAAGGCCATGCGCCGCGCTGGCGTGCCTCCGGTCGGAAAGGGTGTCGGCGTCTCGGCGCTCCGCTCGCGCACCCAGACCACCGGCTGTCGGGCGCCGGGCTTGCCGTCGCGATCGATGGATTCGCCCCAGAGGAGCGGCACGCAGCCGGGGCCAAGCGGCTCGACATCGTAGAGCCAGCTTCGCACCGTCTCGCCGCCGCGCACGCCGCGGAGGATCGGGTGCTCGCGGGCGGCGCCCTCCGGCGGGAGCAGGCGGGTCCGCGACTCGTGGCCGTGGTGCGAGATCCAGCGCGTTCCGAAGATGCGCGTCGGCCATTCGACATCCGCAGCCTGCGGAGCGCCGCCCTCGGTCGGTCGGAGCATGTGCGTCGAGGTGCGCAGGCCGACGATCGGCCGGCCTGAGCCGAAGTAACGAGTGAGTGCGGTAAGCGTGGGGGCGTCCGGCTCGCGCCATCGCATATAGAACACCGCGACCTCGGCGCGATCGAGGGTTTCGATATGAGCGATATGGGAGCGCTGATCGGGATCGACGCGTCCGACCTTCGGATCGGTCGGGAAGGCGACGGTTGCGCTGATGCCGGCGTCGCGAGCGAGCAGGTCGGCGAGGAGCGGCATCGTGATCTCGCTTCGATACTCGTCGTCGGCACCGACGAGGGTGACGCTGCGGGCGACCGGTCGCCAGCCGTTCGGGGCAAGCACGCTCAGCCAGGCGGCGCCGCCCTCGCGCTTAGTCGCGTCGCCGGTCGCGTAGATGCGTCGACGCTCGCCGACCGCGGGCAGACCGCGATGTCCCGAGCCGGAGGGAGGGGGAAGACCTTCGCCGACCCATCGTCGGGTCTGCGAGAGGAAGACCACCCGGTCACCCACGCTGATCGACGCATCAGGTGCACGCTCCACGCGCTCGACGGTGATGTGATGAAACCAGGTCGTTTCCTCCGTCTGGCCGTTCGATACGGCGCGTTTCTCCTCGACACGGGTGCATGCACCGACGACGATGACGGTGGCCTGTGCCTCGAGCGATTCGAGCGCGAGGTCCGCCTGCTCGGCCTGAAGCGGCGACGCGCAGCGCAACGCGAGCGTCACGATGAGGGCGATTGCGAAACGGATGGTCATGCGATCAGTATGCGCCATTCGGCGGCCACCGCGCTGCGGTGCGCGGCAAACGCGTGCCGTCTGAAGAGCGCCGGTCCCTCGGAAGCGAACCATGCCAATCCTTGCCCCCGTCCTCACCGCGATTCTCATGAGCCACGAACCCCAAGCCGTTCAGGCGTCCGCCCCGGTCGCCAAGTCCGATGTACGCGTCGTGATGCCGCCGCCTCCGATCGGACCGTTGCCGACCGCGGCCCAACTTGCCTGGCACGACCTCGAGTTCACCGGTTTCATTCATTTCGGGCTGAACACCTTCACCGACCTTGAGTGGGGCCACGGCGACGAGCCGGCGTCGATCTTCAATCCGACCGAGCTCGACGCGCGGCAGTGGGTGCGGGTGATGAAGGATGCCGGCATGCGCGGCGTCGTGATCACCGCAAAGCATCACGACGGCTTCTGCAACTGGCCGACGGCGAAGAGCACGCATTCGGTCGCGAGCAGCCAGTGGCGCGGCGGGAAGGGCGATGTGCTGCGCGAGCTGAGCGACGCCTGTCGCGAGGCCGGCCTCAAGTTCGGCGTCTATCTTTCGCCGTGGGATCGCAACAATCCCGCCTACGGCACGGGCGAACCATACAACGCCTACTTCCGTGACCAGCTCCGCGAGGTGCTGACGAACTACGGCGAGATCTTCGAGGTCTGGTTCGACGGCGCGTGCGGCGAGGGTCCGAACGGTAAGCGGCAGGTCTATGACTTCCCGAGCTTCGAGCGCGTGGTGCGCGAGCTCCAGCCGAACGCGGTCATTTTTAGCGATGTCGGCCCGGACATTCGTTGGGTCGGCAATGAGCAGGGATGGGCGGGCGAGACGAACTGGGCGATGCTCAAGGTGAAGGGGCACGGCCGCGGAAGCGACAATCCGCCGCCGACGAAGAGCCTCACCGAGGGCGACGAGGATGGCGAAGCGTGGATTCCCGCCGAGGCCGATGTGAGCATCCGGCCGGGCTGGTTCTATCACGCCCATGAGGACGACAAGGTCAAGACGCCGGAGCAGCTCTTCGATCTTTGGGAGCGGAGCGTCGGGCACAACGCGAACTTTCACCTGAACTTTCCCGTCGATCGTCGCGGCCTGATTCACGAGAACGACGCCGCAGCGGTGCGAGGGCTTCGCACCCTCATCGACGCCACCTATGGTCCGGGGACGAACCTCGTGCTTCGGCGCGCCGTCGGCGTCGATGACCAGCGGGGCTCCGTTCCGCGTGGTGCGAACGAACCGCTGCGCGACGAGCCCTTCTGCGGCTCGCTCGCCGTCGACGGCGATCCCGCGACCTACTGGGCGACGAACGACGCCACGCGCGCCGCGTCGATCGAGGTCGATCTGCCGGATGATGTGGCCTTCGATCGCGTCGTCCTGCGCGAGCCGACCTGGCTCGGTCAGCGCGTCCGGAAGTTCCGCGTGCTCGTCCCGGCGGGTCCCGACGGTCGGACATTCCGAACGCTCGCCGAGGGCACAACCATCGGGCGCAAGCGCATCGTGCGCGTGCCTGTCACCAAGGCCGATCGCGTGCGCATCGAGATTCTCGACAGTCGTGCGTGCCCACTCATCTCGGAGATCGCGGTGCACGCGACGAAGGCTGCACGACCGGCCGGTTGACAGAATGCGCGGGCGGCGCGGGAGCTTCGGACGGCAGTTCTTCCCGAATGCATCCACGCCTTGTGCACGACCAGGTCGGCGTGGTTGGGCGAAAAGAATCATACGGCAAAACAGCATTTTTTCGCGATGTCCGGCCGATGAACGCGGCCGCACAGGAGTCGTCGCATGCGCTCGAATCGAAGTCGTCAGGTCACGCTCGCCCGCTGTCGTTCGGCCCGTTGGGCGGGAGCGGTCGCGCTCCTGGCGCTCGCGTCCTGTCCGGCCGTCTGGCAGGTCGGTTGTGCAGCGAACTCCACGACGCGTTCCGCCAGCGCATCGATGAATCGGACGCCCGAGCGAGTCGACCTCGTGCGATCGCTGGGCACGCTCGACGCGACCTTCGTGGTGCGCTCGATCGCCACCGGCCGTACGCTCGTTCATCGACCCGAGCGCGCTGCGATGAACCTCGTGCCGGCATCCACCTTCAAGATCCCGATCTCGATGGCGGCTCTCGAGACGGGTGTGGCGAACGGTCCGGACTTCACGATCGCCTGGGATCCCGAGCGATACCCGCTCTCCGACGATGCGCCCGAGTCGTGGAAGCAGGACCTCACGCTCCGGACCGGCTTCGCAGCATCATCGGAGTGGTTCTACGGCGAGCTCGTCCGACGCATCGGCGTTGATCGCATGGCCGCGTGGACCGAGCGACTCGGCTTCGGCGAAGGGACCGATCTCTCCGCGCCGGGCCGCTTCTGGCTCGATGGGCGACTGGTCATCTCGGCGCTCGGCCAGATCGATTTTCTCGAACGCTTCGTCCGCGGCGAGCTGCCGATCTCTGCGGCGACGACGCGCACGATGCGGACGATCATGCTGCTCGAGGAGAGCGGTTCCACGCGCTTCTTCGGCAAGACCGGCACGAGCGCACCCGATGGCGCGACACCGCTCGGATGGCTCGTCGGCTTCGTCGAGCACGATGGCGAAACATATGTCTATGCGCTCAACATCAATCATGAGCGCCTGCTCGAGGACTATGGCCGCGCTCGCCGCGGCGAGCTCGTGCGGGCCGCGCTTGACGAGCTGGGGCTCGTGCCGCAGTAGACTCGCCGCGACTCTGACCGCGTCGTCTTCCTTCCTCTTACTCATCCGAGGTTGGTGCGCTTCACCCGCACGATCATGCAGTCGTCCTGCGCCTGGGACGCGCGGTGCCTGCGCAGCGTCGCGAGGTGCTCGGCGGGATCGTCGGTGCGTGCGAGCATTGCGGCGACGCCGTCGATATCGAGCATCGCGCCGGCGGCCGAGCGCGATTCGGTGAGTCCGTCCGTGTAGAGCAAGAGCGACTCGCCAACCGCGAATCGGGCGTCCTCGGCGCTGGCGTCGAAGCAGTCGCGGGGAAGGGCGCCGAGCATGCACGCCGTCGAGGGATGACGCCTGATCGATCCGTCCGCCGATCGCACGAGCAGGTCGGGATGGGCGGCGCTCGCATAGCGCATCGACTCGCTGTCGGGCGCGACCCGGACGACGATCGCGGTCGCATAGATCGAGTCGCCCGCCGATGTCAGCACGAGATAGTCGTTGAGGAGGTCGAGGGTCGTCTCCGGCAGGGGATCGTCGGCGCTTCCCATGATTCGCTGGAGTTCGCCGTGGATCCTGTTGACGAGAAGCGCAGCGGCGATCCCGTGTCCGGTGACATCGACCAACGCCAGGTGGACCGCGCCGTTCGACGAACGATGGAGAAAAAGAAGATCGCCGCCGATGTCGCGCATCGGCTCGTAGGCAAAGTCGACCTCGATCGACCCTGTGTGCAGCGGATCCGGGAGAAGGCGATCGTGGATGCGCCGTGCGACATCAAGGTCTTCGCGTATTTCGATATACCGATGCCGCAGTGCGTTCTCGAGGGAATGCCGGCGAAAGCGGATGGTGCGAAGGAGGCAGATCGCCAAGCCAGGAAGCGTGACGCCGGCGGCCACGGCAGCGACGAGCGTGGCGTTGCCGACCTTATAGGCGGGCGGATCGACGAGCAGGATGCCGATGATGGAGAGCGTCGTAAAGGGAACAATGGGAATCAACGCTTCCCGCCAACGGAAGGGGAGCAGGCTGCATGCGATGATGTGGGTGACAAGCGTGAGGAAGAACGGGGCAAGGCCGATGCCCGTGAGCGGCATGCCGACCAACTCGCCCAACGCAGCGGCGGAGAGCCGCAGTTCCGGCGTGTACGGAATGCAGACGAAGGGAATCAGCGCGAGTGCGGCCGCCAGGCGCGGCTCGATGCGGGCATGTGATGCTTCGCCCTCCGCTGGTGTGGCGAGGCGTTGAAGTCGTCGATAGGCCAGTCCGAGCAGGGTCGCGAGCAGGGCCGTCGCGATCGAGAAGCGCACGACCGTGCCGAGGAGCGTGAGCGTCCCGTCGGGGTCGTTCTGCCATGAGACGACGATGGCGAGGAGGAAGCTGCCCCCGACGAACGCCGCGGTCGCGATCAGGCAACGCTTTGCCTGTTGCAGGCTGTGCGCACGCTCGGCGTCGCGTAGCTCGGAGTCGAACTCGACTGCCAAGGCGCGGGTGCTTGCTGCGCGGCTGGGGAGGCCCATGCGGACGAGTGTACCCATCGGTCGCTCGCCCGAAGTCACGCCGGGCTCGCCGGGCCGGTCGCTACGGCTTCTGCATGCGAAGGCGGTGCACCTCGGTGCCGATTGCGTATCCGGTCACGCCGTCGGCGACGCGCAGCAGGCGGATCTTGTTCACCGCGTTTCCGAAGGCCGCTTTCGTCCAGGTTGCGCCTCCGTCAACGGTGAGAAACCCATGCGGCACAGCACCGATCCAGCCGGTGTTGGCGTCGAGAAAAGCGACGCCAAACGCACGCACGCGGTGTTCGTCGACCAGCGGGATCTCGCGCCAGGTGCGCCCGCCGTCTTCGGTCTTGGCGACGAATCGCTGCGACGCCGAAGGATCCGGGTTGTAGGACTGGATCGTGCAGTAGCCGACGGTCGCGCTCGGGAAGGAGAACTTCCAGGTCGTCTCGTAGGGCCGAGCCGATCGATAGACCTCGGTCCAGGTGGAGCCGCCATCATCCGTTGCAAGGATGAGGCCGTTCGCGTTGGGGATGTCGGCGCTCGTCGCTGCGGCGATGAAGCCGCGTCGCTCGTCGACGAAGGTGATGTCGAAGGCCATCGCCGCCGTGCTCGGAAGCGAGCCCTGCATCCAGGTCTTGCCGAGGTCATCCGACCAGATGTACGCGACCGGACCGCCCACGCGACCGACGCCGACGATGCGCGGACGGTAGTCAAGCGTGCCGGCGTTGATGAAGGGAACGCGCACGATCTCGAACGCGCAGAGTCCGACGACGGGCGGCCCGTCGATGGCGGTTACGGCGGTCCACGATGCGCCGCCGTCCTCGGTTCGATAGATCGGCACCGCGTCGGTCACGCCGGGAAAGTAGCCCGGTCCGATGTTGCCGAGGACGCCGACCTTTTCATCGAGAAACGCAAGGCATCGGATGAAGGTGCCCGGTTGCTCCCAGACCTTCGTCCAGGAGTCGCCGCCGTCATCGGTGCGGAAAAGCTTGCCTGCGCCATTGCCGTACCAGCCGACCCTTTCGTTTGCGAAAACGATGTCATCCTGCTTGCCCGGATAGGGGTTGGTGGGGAGTCGTTCCCACATCGCGAGACCTTCGCCGGACTGCGCGCGTGCCTGTGCCGGGGGTGGTCCTGGGGATGGTGCCGGTATCGGTGCTGGGGATGGTGCAACGCCCTCCTGCGATGCGGTCGCGTTCGCTTCGACCGATGCGATCCACGCGAGAATCTCCGTGGGGAGTTCGCTATCCCACGCGCCTTGCCCCATGGCGTCGACGCTCGCCTCGAGCGATGCGTGCGTGGTGAAGGCGTGATCGGCCTTCGGTCGCAGGAGAAGCGTGCCCGCGGGCGTTGTCCGTCCCTTGGGCCGCGCGTTCGCGATCTCCACGATGGCGCGGTGATCGCTTTCCGAAGTGACCCAGTCATACTCGCCGTGGATGGCGAGGACGGCGCCTGAGGCTTCCTCCCACGCACGGGCGATGTTGAGGTCCTGCAACTGATGGAAGAAGGCCATGCTGCGCGTCGACATATGGTTCTCGTCGAGCATGATGCCTTGCGTTGGCTGGCGCAGCTCGGGCCAACGGGCCCACACATCGCCGAGGGTCTTCTTCTCGATCAGGATCATCGAACTCGACTTCGCCTCGGCGAGGACGGCATCGGTGATGTCGGATGCCGAGATGCCTGGCCGGAGCGCCGACTGGCGTCGCACATTCTCGAGCTGGTATTCAAACCAGGTCCGCACCAGCGTGCCATACACGATCGTGCCGCGCACCGGCACCTCGCGGGCGAGGAACGGAGCGAGCACGCCACCCATCGAGTGACCGAAGACATAGATGCGATCGGGATCGACGCTCGGCATCGCCGCGAGTGTCCGGAGCGCGGCGAGAGAGCCGTCAAGCTCCATGCGCAGGTCGATCTCGCTGCATGGCGGCCCTTCGCTATCGCCAAGCCCCGGCTTGTCGACGCGCATCGTGACGAATCCGGCGTTAGCGATCGCGTGGACCAGACGGGTGTCGACGGCTTCAGGGTTGCGCGGACGGTCGATCGTGTCGCAGACGATTCCCTGCACATACAGAAATGCCGGATGACGCCCTTCCTTCGCCAGCGGCGATGCATTCGGCGTGGTCACGATGGTCCGCAGGCGATAGCCGTCGGGGACACGCACGCTGCCGTACTCGACCACGCTGCCGGGGAGCGTTTCGTAGGCGGCCTCGGCCTCGACTTCGATGGTGCGCACCGGTTCTTCGGCGCGTTGCAGCGAGAGGCGAACGCGCTCGCCCGCTCGGACCGCTCCGAGCGCAAGACGAAGCTCGAAGCGATTGGCGATCGGGCGGTCGTTCACGGCGCGAATCGCAAAGCCGCTCTCGACACCCGCTCGAGCGGCAGGCGAGTCCGGCTGGGTGCCTGCGATCGTCACGCTGCCGTCTGCCGCGTCGGCGAGCCGCAGGCCGAGCGGACCGGCCTTGCGCGGTAGCGGCGCATCATCGGACGCCTTCGCTTGCTGCGCCTGTTCGGCGGGCGTCGCGAACGACGCTGGAGCGCCAACCGCGCGGCTCGCGGATGCGGTGACGAAGGCGAAGGCAATCGGGGCGAGCAATGACAGGAGGAGAGAGCGCGAGCGCATCATGAGGCGGATCCACTGGTGGACGGGGACGACTGGCGGGGGCGGGAGGAACTGGTCGCGCGTGTCGAGGCGCGTGTTGCTCTGGAAGAAGCGCTCGCGCGGGCGCCGCGGGCACGGACCACGGGCAGCACGAAGAACGCAGTGAGATAGAGCGAGCCGTCGCGACGCGCCTTGCGGGCGTCGAGGTAGCGCTTGAGCGCGCGCAGGCGATCGCGCACCTGGGCGACTTCCGCATCGGTGAGCCAGGCGCTTTCGACCTTGGCGAGCACATTCTGAAACTCGCTCGTGAAAGTGAGCCGTCCGGCGGCGGCGGCCTTGACCGAAGCGCGGGAGACGATGCCGGTCATCGTCTGGACCGAACGGTCGATCGCCCGCACGGTGGCCGGGCCGCGCTTCCCGCCGAACGCCGGGCGAAAGTCGTCTGCGACGAGGTCGTAGAGGCGCTCGCTTCGCGTGCGCCCAGGCCGCTCGCCGGCGTCGACGACGACGCCGATCCGCACAAGCTGCCGCAGATGCGGATAGAGCGTGTCAGCGGCGCGATCGAGGGCCCGCGCGATCTCGCCGACCGAGCAGGGGGCGATCGAGCGCATCACCTCGATGATCTCGAATCGGACCGGTGCCATGAGCACGGCCCAGTGATCGGTGCTGGGGATCAGATGCAGTGCGCGTCGAGCCATGGCTGACACCATAGCGGATAGTGTGAAAGTGGCAACTTTCACAACAGAGCGTCGGGGCGATTCCGGGACGCCGCGTGCCGCAACGGGCGTTTCCGGACGCGAGGGCCGCCCCCATCCGTCGACCCGCCCGTCCGCCCATGCGCCCATGCCCCCATGCGCTGGTCCGCCCGTTCGCCTCCGCCTCTCGACCAGCCCGCCGACGACGGATCGCGGTCGCCGGTCAGCCTGCGACGAGCATCGCGCTCCCTTGAACCCGTACACTCCGCCCCGTGCATCCAGCAGCGATCGGACCATTCCAGATTCAACGCGAGCTCGGCCGTGGGGGCATGGGCGTCGTCTACCTCGCCATCGACGCTCGGCTCGGCCGGCAGGTTGCCATCAAGGCACTTTCCGGCACGCTCGCGGCCGATCCCGATCGCCTCGCCCGCCTCCAGCGCGAGGCTAAGGCGCTCGCGTCGCTCAGCCATCCGCATGTCGGGGGCATCTACGGGCTTGAGGAGGCGGACGGCCAGCAGTATCTGATTCTCGAATACATCGAAGGCGAAACGCTCGCGGATCGCCTGGCCGCAGGCCCCATCCCGGTCGCCGATGCGCTGAGGCTCGCCAAGCAGATCGCCGAGGCCCTCGACGCCGCGCACGAGAAGGGGATCATCCATCGCGATCTCAAGCCGGGCAACCTGATCGTCACGCCGGATGGCATCGTGAAGGTGCTGGATTTCGGCCTCGCTCGCACCGCCGACGGTTCGCCCGCCTCGACCGTCGCCGCGAATCCGGATTCGCCGACGGCCATGTCGCCGGCGCTCCATTCTCCGACGATCCCCGGCGCGATCATGGGTACGGCGGGTTACATGAGTCCCGAGCAGGCCCGCGGCAAGCCCGTCGACAAGCGGTCGGATATCTTTTCATTCGGATGTGTCTTGTATGAAATGATGACGGGAGCGGGTCCGTTTCAGGGCGAAACCATCCCCGATTCGTTGGGAGCCATTCTGCACCGCGAGCCAAATTGGTCGCTGCTCCCGGCGAACACGCCGTCGCGCGTGCGCGAACTGTTGGCCGATTGCCTCGCCAAGGATCGCAAGCAGCGCCTGCACGACATCGCAGATGCGAGACTCGAGCTCGAACGGGCGATCGTCGGGCAGGAGTGGACCTCGGCTCCCGCGGGCTCGCCGACGCCGACGCCGACGCCGAAGCCGGCACGCGGGCTGGCGGTCGTTGCGGCGAGCGCACTGGCGTTGCTGGGCGGCGGGGTCGGGTGGTTGGCGGCGAGCCAACTCGTGCGTCCCGGACCGAGTGGAGCGGTGCAGCCGTCATTCCATGTGTCGACGAGGGTGCCCGCCGAGCCGGCCTTCCAATCGCTGGTGGGCATCTCGCCCGACGAGCGATTCCTCGTCTATACCGCGTGGCCCGAGCTCCCGCCCGACAGCAGCAAGCCCAACGGTGTGCTCGTGGTGCGTCGGCTTGATCGTGATGAGACCACGGTCATCGAAGGCACCGAAGGCGTCAGGAGCGCTGCGTTGTCGGATGATGGGCGATGGCTGGCCTTCGCGAGCGCCAAGGACCGCGCTGGGACGCGGTTCAGCCTGAAGAAGGTCGGACTCGAGAATGGTCGAGCGACCGGCAGGCCCGAGACGCTATGCGATATCGAGCGAGACATGTCGTCGCGTGTGGCATGGCTGTCGGCGCGGGAGATCGTGTGTTCAGCCGAAAGCGATCTGTCGGTGTACGCCGTCTCCATAGCGGGCGGCGAGCCGCGCCGCATCCTTGGCGGCGATCGGTCGGAGGGGATCGAGGCGTGGGATCTCATCACGCCGCTGGTGGGGGAGCAGTCCGTATTGGCGACGCACTTCTCGATCTCGTCCAATGAGTTCAAGATCAACACGGAAGTCGTCGACCTCCCGTCGGGCAAGCGTACGGTCGTGCTTGCCGACGCGGGTGCGCAACATCTGATGACGGACCGCTCACATGGAGGACACATCCTCGTGGGCCTCCGGAGCGATCTACAGACGCTCGTCGCGGTCCGATTCGATATGGACACGATGCGTACGATCGGCGACCCAGTGATCGTCTGGAATGGCAGTCCGATCGGGGGTTTCGCTCTCTCGCCGAGCGGCACGCTCGCGCTGGCGACGCGGCCCGCCGACCTCACCGATCGTCGCTTGGCGTGGATTGACGAGAAGGGAGAGTCGCAGCCCATCGCAGTGCCGCGGCGCGCATTCAGGGAGATCGCCATCTCGCCGGATGGCGGGCGCGTGCTCACGAACCTGGAGATTACGAGTCCTTCTGATCTCCAGTCCGAGTTGTGGGTCCAGGACCTGACGCGCCGAACCTCGCTCCGAGTCCCGGTGGAGGGACTTGCCAGCGGCATTCTGTGGAGTCACGACGGACAGCGCGTGCTGCACGGCGGATTCACGGCGGGCGAATTGTCGATTACGGAAAGACCCGTGAGCGGACCGGGTGGCGCGGTGAAATTGTTCGCGTCCTCGCTCGCCGATCGTTTCTTTCTCCAGCCGTCGGCCTGGTCACCCGACGGAAAGCTCCTGGCGATCGTTCGGACGGACGAGATGGCCGCACAGGGTGATGTGGTCATGCTCGAGCGGGACGCCGGAGGCAGCACCTGGAAGGCCACGCCTTACCTCGATTCCCCGGCGGACGAGCACGCACTGCGATTCTCCCCCGACGGCAAGTGGGTGCTGTTCTGCTCGGTGGATTCCGGTCGACACGAGCTGTATGTGCAACGGTTCACGGGCCCTGGTTCGGGCGCGGAGGACGCCAGGGCGGGACGCGTGCAGGTGTCGACGAATGGACACGACGGCAGCGCCTGGTGGAGCGCCGACGGCTCCGAGATTCGCTTCGTCGATGCCGACAGACAAGTCATGAGCGTTGAGGTGAAGACCGATCCAACCTTCTCCGTGTCGCTTCCGAAGTTCCTCTACAGCATCAAGGAATTGCGGCCCATCAGCTTCTCGTGGAGCCCCGACGGGCGACTGATAGCCATTCTGCCGGGAGAGAACGAGCGGACAAGCCGCATCGATCTCGTCGTCAACTTCGCCGAAGAGGTTCGGGCGAAGATGAGTTCGGCACAGTAAAGGGCGATTGAACGCAAGCCTGACCCGTTCGCGGGCGTCGCGCGCAGCCCGAGCGGACCGCGTGGCGCTGTCTTGCTCGGGTGGTGTTGCAGACGCTCGCTTCCATGGACAGCGGCGCTGTTCGCTTGGGGCGGCGGCGCCGCTTCTCACCGTATGAATCCATACGCCTCGTCGCGGCTTCTTGCCTGCCGCGGACATATCACGCCGTGCTGTTCGCGAATGTGCGAACCCCACACGAGTCGGGCTCGAGCCCGCGTGTCTCATGACCCGCCGTCGTTCGATTGGGGCTTGGCCGGCGATGCCCCGCCCGCGATCGCCGCCTTGCATGTGGCCAGCGTCTCACGGTACTCCGCGAGTTGCGGGTGGTCGGCGGGCAGCACCTTCTCAGCCATCGCCACAGCCTCTTCGAGTTCGGGCAAGGCGGCGGCGGCGTCCTTGTTCGCAACCCGGGCGCTGCCGGAGCGCCACAGCACGCGGGCGAGCAGCGGGGAGCCATCGGGCGATCCCCGGCGCAGCATCGCAATGGCCTCGTCCCACCCCGCGCGGGCTTCCGCGGTTTCGCCCAATGCCTGCTGCGCGTGTGCGAGGTTGCTGACGGTCGAGGCGATGCTCTCGTGGCCGGCGGGAAGGGTCTGACGGAAGATCTCCAATGCTTCGCGAAACAGCGGCTCGGCTTGGTCGAGCTTGTTCTGGGCCTGCAAGAGCAACGCAAGGTTGTTGAGGCCCTTGGCGATGTTCGGATGCCCGGCGGGGAGCGACTCGCGCCAGATATCGATCGCTTCACGAACGAGCGGCTCCGCCTCGGCGAACTTCTCTCGCGCGGTCAGCAGGTTCCCAAGGTTGTTGAGGCCGATCGCGATCTCGGGGTGTCGTGCCGGAAGCGACGCGCGGTAGATGTCCAGCGCCTCGCGCACCACGGGCTCGGCCTCGGCGAGCTTGTTCTGATTCTGGAGGACCGCGGCGAGGTTGCCCAGGCTGATCGCGAGCGTTGGGTGTCCTTCGGGGAGCGAGGCGCGGTCGATGTCGAGCGCTTCGCGGAAGAGAGGCTCGGCTTCGTCAACCTTGTTTTGAGAATAGAGCAGAAATCCAAGGTTGGTGAGCACACTCGCGCGGCCCGAGTGTCCCTCGGGGTGGACAGCGCGCCAGACTTCCAAGGCCTCGCGGTACAGCGACTCGGCCTCGTCGAGCTTGTTCTGGTCCTGCAGGAGCATGGCGAGGTTGTTGAGGCTGGTTGCGAGGATTCGACTTCCCGAAGGGTGGTTGGCGCGATCGATCGCCAATGCTTCGCGGAAGAGGGTCTCGGCTTCGTCGAGCTTGTTCTGGTCCTGTAGAACCGTCGCGAGATCGTTCAGGCTGGTGCCGATGTCTTGGTGCCCTGCGGTCAGGGATGCTCGGGCGAGAGCGAGGGATTTCCGCAGATTGCGCTCGGAGTCGTTGTAGCGTGCAAGCTCGCGCAGCGTGACACCGATCGTCGAGCGGACGCGCGACTCCACCAGCGGCTGGTCCTTGAGCGAGCCCTCGTCCAGTCTTCGCACGGCAGCTTCGATCGCTTGGATCACCGTGACGCGGTCCCGCAGCGGTTCATCTGTTTCTGGATCCCTGGGAAGCTCATCGGGATCGACCGAGGCGAGCATGTCGGTCTGGAAGCGGGCGACTGCTTCGGCGATCGCCGTCTGCTTCTTGGCTTCGGCTTCCTGTTGCTCGGCCCTGGCCTGCTGCGCCACGGCGTCAGCCCGCGCGGCCTCGGCGGCCTTGCGCTGTTCCGCCTCGGCCTTCTCGGCCGCGACCGCGGCATCGCGCTGCTCGCTGGCCACCTTGAACTGCCAGGCGAAGGCGATCATGCCGATGAGCAGCGCCGCCGCGACCGCGCTGCCCGCAGAGACGACGACGCGGTGGCGCTTCACGAACTTCTTGAAGCGGTACGCGCCGCTCGGCGGGGCGGCGACAACCGCCTCGCCGCTCAGGTAGCGCCGGATGTCCGCTGCCAGACCACTCGGGGTTTCGTAGCGGCGTCCACGGTCCTTCTCCAGCGCCTTCATGACGATGCAGTCGAGCTCGCCGCGGAGGATCACGCCCAGTCGCTTCGGCTCGGTCTGCCGCCTCGCCGCGACGCTGGCGATCGTCTCGGTGTTGCTGCTCAGTCTCGTGCTGGGCTTGGGCGGCTCGACATCGCGGATGATCCGCTGGAGCTCGCCGATGGCGGCGGAGCGGAGTTCCTTGCCGGTGAACGGCGTCGTGCCCGTGAGCAATTCGTAGAGCAGCACGCCCAACGAATAAACATCAGTGCGTGTGTCGATGTCGAGAGAGCCTTCGGCCTGCTCGGGGCTCATGTACTCGGGCGTGCCGATGAACTGGCGGTGCTCGGTGAAGAGCGTCCTCTCGGTCAGCTTGCTGGCCGTCGCCTTCGCGATGCCGAAGTCGATCACCTTGGGATGCGGCGCACCGTCCTGCGTACTCACCAGGATGTTGCTGGGCTTGATGTCGCGGTGGATGATTCCCTTGGTGTGCGCGTGCTGCACCGCGTTGCACACCTGCGCAAAGAGCTCCAAGCGATCCCCGATGCTCAATTTGTTCTTGTCGGCATACTCGACCAGGGGCTCGCCCTTGACCAGTTCCATCACGAAGAACGGCCTACCGGTCTCGGTCGCTCCCGCGTCCAGCACCCGAGCGATGTTGGGGTGATCCATGATCGCCAGGGCTTGCCGCTCCTGCTCGAAGCGAGCGACCACCTGGCGCGTGTCCATCCCCAGCTTGATGATCTTGAGCGCGACCTTGCGGGAGACCGGCTTCTCCTGCTCAGCCATGAACACCGAGCCGAAGCCGCCTTCGCCGATCAGTTGGTGCAGCTTGTACGGCCCAATGCGCGTGCCGGGACCTTCGCGGAAGGAGGCCGCAGCAGTCTCTGCCACGGGGGGCGACGGCGGCAGGTCGCGCGTAGGCTCAGAACCGATTGGATTGTGGTCGGCCATCGCGCCTTTCCATGCAGAAGATCCGTTCTCACCGAGCCGTGAGTGTAGGGCCAACCTGTAACACTCGAGCGGTAACTTGGGTGGTCACGATGCGGGCCTGATTCGGATCCTGATTCGGTCCCAGACTCGGAACCAGATTCGGGCTCCAGATCCGAAGCCAGATCGGGATCCAGAAGAGACCAACAGTGCACCCCTCGACACGCTCGGGGTTGGCCGCGGCGGACCGCAGCCGCTTGGGGTTCTTTCTGCTGCTCTCGGAGCCGTGAGAGCGGGTGGCGCTCGACGGCGTGGGGCAGATCTCGGTGCTCGGAGGTGGGTCAGTCTTGCGCGCGAGTTGGGACGAGCCGACATCCGCATTCGGGACAGATCGTCTGTCCGTGTACAGAGTATCCGCAAGACTCGCATCGGCCGCGCGCGCGGCGTCGTGCCTTCCTCGCCATTCTGACCAGTTCGCCCAGGGCGAATCCGAGAGAACCGGCCACTGCGGCAAGCACGAGCGCGGACCGCCAAATGGGGCGGAGCGGTATCAGAGTGAGCTCGCCAGGAGCAAGGAGGGAGCGATCGTCGCGGATGGTCGACCAAGTCAAGGCTGGCGGCGTGGTTGTCCCGAACATCTCAATCGGCCCAAGAAATCGCTGCCGTGCGTGGCCTGCCAGAAATCTAGCCGGCCAGCCAGAGCGTTGGACGACAAGGATCTCGCCATATTTATCACTCGAAGTGAGGAGGCTGCCGACTTCGTCGGGGAGTGGCAGCATCTCAGTTGAAGGGCGGGCTGCTCCTCGTGCGAATTCGGGGGGGACGGTGCCGTCCGCGATGGTGTGCACGACGAAGCGATCCAGGAAATCGGACTGATTGAAGATGACAAAGCGGATGCTGCCGTTGATGTCCCCGAGCCAATAGTGAAAGCGACCAGAGGGGCGGGAGTAGGCCATGGCAATGCCCGCGATGTATATGAGTAAGAACCCAAGCGCCCACCAGAGCGAAGCTCGTCGAATCCAAGTCATCATGTCGTGGTTCGTCATGGCTCACACGGATCGCGGCTCTTCGGCATCGCAGCAATGGGTGACGAGCCAGCGTTGCGAGCGGCGTGCATCAGCGAGTTGGCAGCACGGCAGTGCAATACGCATAGAGAAGTGACGGAACGATAGCCGGGCATTACTCGGGCATCGAGAAAGAATGGCGAGGCGATTGGCTGGCTCGGTGGCGGCGGCGTCGGCTTGGGCATCCACGGTAAAGGTGGCGGTGGTCCGAGAGGGCCGCAGGTTGGACAACCACATTGTGGACTCTGGCGATGTCGTACGCGGAGTAGGTCACTCGCTCGACGACATTCGCGTTCATATCGGTCAGGTCGACATAGCCGCCGTCCCTGTTGCTTGCCATTCGATGGAGCACGATGTCGTCAATGTACAGGAGCCCCGATAGAGGTTCTGCTGGCTGCGGTCGACGCCCGTCACGGTCAATGTGCCTTCGTACAGCTTCTCCAAGGTGGAAGTGGACGCCGCGGCGTCATTCACCCCCGCCTCGAGCAGACGCCAGGTCGCGTCGTCGTACACGTGCCGGACCTAGTCGATAGCTCCGTCGGCCCAAGGGTCGGACCGGCTTCCGAGCCAATCGCGTCGGCGACCTTGCAGGTGTGCCATTGCAGGGTCTGGGCAACTCGGAGCGCACGCCCTCGGGAGAGCCACTTTGGACAGCCACATCATGGCTCGTTGCTCGGGGGCGGGTCAGTCTTGGGCGGGAGTTGACAGTCGCCGCACTCCGGACAAAGCGGCGACACGCAGACATGGCCACATCGGCGGCAGCAATCAGAAGGCAGCTTTCGCCTCTTGCCGAGAATCGCAATCGTCGCGAGCACGCCGCCGGGCAGCCAGATCGGGAACCGGAGGCGCCAACCCTGGGATGTCCTGGAATTGAAAGCGCCAAAGTAAAATTGATGGTAGCCGCCCCAAGCCGACGGAACAAGCGAGTCCATCGAGAAGGCCCAAGCGGGCGATATCTTGATGTCAGGGTCCCATTTTCCATATCCGATGTTAATGCTGCCGCCGACAACGATCGCCCCGAGGCTGTGAAAACCGTCTCCGAGATTCGACTGTAACTCTACGAGATAGAAGGAGCTAGCGAGACAAATGCCAAAGAGCGAGACGGACGCTGCGGCGCACAGGACGGAAAATCGTGAGGCGCGAGGGGTCATGTCATTCTTCATCAGTCTCTCGGCCTTGGAGTCTACTTGGGGGGCGGCTTGATGATCAGGCGGCGATGGAGACTTTGGCGAGATGTAATCGGAAATAGCACCAGAGCAAGCGCGTCGTTCAGTCGATCCGGAAACACGGCTGCGCCATTCGGCCATCATCTCGAATTCATGCCTCAGATTGCGGCTGTCCAAAGCCGCCTTGTCGGGGACGATTCACCTAGGGGAGAGGCGGCGCCAAAGGCCTGCAGAGGCGACGGCAATCGCGCCGCCAATCGCGGCGATCGCTCCAAGCGCGACAGAAAACGGCGGAATGAAAACGAAAACGATAGGCCCGGTCGACGGCCGGCGAACGCCCCGATGGAGAGCGGGAGCTATGAACATCTCGTACGACGTCCATACGAGCAATACTCCTATTGAGGCGACGGCAAAGCAAATCGACGCGACGATCGTCGGCGACCGCGCGGCAGATGGCGCGCGGACGAAGCGAGACGTCAGTTCGATCATCATGAGGGAGATGGCGATTGGCGCTGCAAACCAGAATACAAAAAACAATGAGGCATCAAAGATCGTGGTAGATCCGGTGTGTCGGCACGGGCCAATGGCCATGCAGATGGTGCAAATCGCAGCTAGGCAGCATAATCTTCTCGTTCGTGATCGCAAGAGCTGCAGGCTCAAGGATCTCGCGGCGTCTTCCTCGTCGTGAGAAAGAAACTGCTCGCCGCCGCACTCCGGGCATCGCGTCGGGACCGGGGCGCCGCCCACTGGGTACCCGCACCCGGTGCACCAACGCTCGTGGATGCGACTGCTGTTCAAGTGTGACTCCGGGAGCTCGAGCAACAGGATGGAAGCCATTTGGACAGCCACATTATGGTTGGCGTCACGCCTGGCCGCGAGCGTGAATCCGGAGGATTCGCGGATGTTGACGAGGCCGGACGAGGCCGAGATCGCTTCGGGTCGGCTCATCTCCTCGCTTCAGCGTTCATCGTCAGGCGTCGTCGGCGCACGAGAGAGCTGCGGCCCGAAAGAAATGAACGGTCCCGTCAGTCGTCAGTCCGTCTCACGCACGCGAGATCAAGTGGCGCCGCGGCGTGCTTCGCGTCGCGGTGCCCAAGCCGCAGTCACGCCGCTCCCGGCTCTCCTCGCTACCCGCGAAGCTGCGGTCGAACCACATATCCAGAATGTGGCTGTCAAAAGTGCGGGACCAGCGTCTGTCGAGGTCGCCCTGACGAGACCAGCAGAGCAGCCGAGGCAGACCGCAGCCGCTTGGGCTCTGGTCTGCTGCTCCGCTCTCTGTGGCGGCTGCTCTCGATTGATGGAGGGCATGATGGCTCCATGAGCCCGTGCTCAGGGACCCCTCCTCTTGGGGATGCCTCGGATGAGGCCGTTGATCATCCTGCAGATCTCATCGAGCTCCGCGTGTAGGGCAGCGTGGTCCTCGTCGGTCACGAGCGATCGTCGGCGCGCCAGCTCGAGGAGCGGAATGCACTCGTGCGCCGAGCCGCGCGCGATGCCGAAGAACTGTCCGCGGTCGCCGGGGGCGAACCGTCCGTTGCCCTCGGCGATAGACATCGAGCTTCTCGAAGAGGAATGGCATGGCTCTTCAAGGAAGAGCGCAGAGGAACCGGCATGCGCGCCGAGATGGAAGATTCGAGAAAAGACCAGCAGACGAGACCAGCAGAGCAGCCGAGGCAGACCGCAGCCGCATCGGGGCTCTTTCTGCTGCTCTGCTCTCTGTGGCGGCTGCTCTCGATTGAAAAAGGCCGCCTTGCGGCGGCCGTCTTTCAATCGGGGCGACAGGATTTGAACCTGCGGCCTCTTGCTCCCGAAGCAAGCGCTCTACCAAGCTGAGCTACGCCCCGTCGTGGTCTGTGGGCCGCGGCGGACCGCGGCGTCGTGTCTCTGTCTCACACTCTCTCGCGCACCGAAACTGGTCTCGGGAACCGGCTTCGATGGGTCTCAGGCAGTGGGCGGGGAGGGATTCGAACCCCCGAAGGCGATGCCAGCAGATTTACAGTCTGCCCCCGTTGGCCACTTGGGTACCCGCCCAGAACTGTTCAGACGGCCTGCGTTCGTCCGTCACCGGACTGCCGCAGGCGTGGTCTCTCCGACGGGCTGGCGGCCGGTGGAGAATCGGGGAGTATAGCCCGCGGCCGAATGTCCGCAACTGGCTTGGCGAAGCCCCGCTTCGGCGGATTCTCCCTCGCTTCTCGGGCCTCCCCGCCTCATCATGCAGCGGCTGCTTCGGGCCCGTCCCGGTCGCGGCGGCTCGTGCAGGATCGCATGCCCACGCCAACCGCTTCAACCTCGGATCCCCACCGCATGCAGTGCATGGAGGTCTGGGGCGGCAACCGCGCCGCCGACTCCGGCGTGGTCATGCCTGGCCTCGATGTCTGGGTCTTCGCAGAGCCCTTTGAAGACCCCTTCGAAGAGCCCCCCGCAGCCGCCCTGGGAGACTCGGCGGCAAACGGGCGGCCGCTCGCGGCGGGCGATCGCGCCGGCGGTGATGTGCACCTCGTCTCAAGCTGCGGGACCGGTCGCATCACCCGCATGATGGTCGCCGACATCGCCGGCCACGGCGAGCGCGTCGCCGAGGTTGGGGTCATGCTCCGACGCCTCATGCGCCGGTACATGAATTACCTCGATCAGACCGCCTTCGTCGAAGCGCTGAACCGGGCCTTCGGTGCGATCGATGACGATGGGCGATTCGCCACAAGCGTGGCCATGACTTTCTTTGCGCCGACCGCGCGCTTGGACATATGCAATGCGGGCCATCCTCGTCCGCTTCGATTCTGTCGTCGCTCGCGCGCGTGGCGGTTCCTCGACGCGCCGACCGACTCGGCGGAGACGCATGATGCGCGTCGCCCGCGCGGCGACGAGTCGGAGGAGGACATCCGAAACCTCCCGCTCGGCATTCTCGAGCCGACGCGCTATGAGCAGTTCGGGGTTGAACTCGATCGCGACGACCTCGTGCTGGTGTACACCGATGCGCTCATCGAGGCCCGCTCGCCGGACGGAGCCATGTTGGGCGAGGAGGGGCTCCGTCGCGAGCTGGAAGCGATCGACGCCCGCCGGCCCGATCTTCTCATTCCCGAGCTGCTCGACCGTGTCGCTCGATGGCGGGGCGGTGCGCCCGCCGATGACGACACGACGCTGCTCCTTCTTCGTCACAACGGCAGCGCCGTGCAGGCGCCGCTTCTCCGTCGCCTCGCCGCGAGCGTTCGCTTTCTCGGGACGCTTGTGCGAAGCCTCGTTCCCTTCGGCGATCGCCCGCCGGTGCCGTGGCCCGAGCTGCGTGCGGAGAACATTCTTGGGGCGATGATCCCCGCCGTCGCCCGTCGTTGGAGGGCAACGCGTTGATCATCCTGCTGGTCGTCTTCGCGCTCGTCGCGGTCACGGGCCTCACGCTTCTCATCAGCGGCCTGATCGGCCAGCGCATCGGAAGCGAACCGCGCTGCGGATCCTGCGGCTACGACCTCTCCGGTCGCGGGTCCGCCGGCGATTGCCCGGAGTGCGGCCGATCGCTCGTCGGCAACATCGCGCTCGGCACGCGACGCGTCCGCCGCTGGCGCGCTGCCGTCGGCGGCGCGCTTGTCGTCATCACGCTTCTCGTGATCGGCTCGGCACTCAGCACGGGCGGCATGCTCCGACGACTCCCGACCGCGTGGCTCGTCACGGTGCACGAGCGCATCGCCTTCGGCGCGAATCGGTCGGCGCTCTTCAACGAGCTCACCGTGCGCATCACCGCGGGCTCGCTGCGCCGGGAGCAGATCGAAGGACTGCTCGCCCGCGTGATCGAGCGACAGCGCGCCGCTGCGCTCGATCCCGCGAGCAGCGCAGCCGCCGACTGGTCGAGTCAGGAGGCCGACTTCGTGTGGTCCGCAGCGATCGCCGGCCTGACGAACGATGCGGAGTTCGAGTCGTTCATGGTGCACGCGGTGGATGTGCGGCTTGCGTTCGATCCGACGCTCGAGCCGGGCGTGGTGCGTCCGCGCTTCCGCATCAGCGCGCCGCGCGGATTCACGCTGGTCGGGACGACGACGCTGCCGCAGAGCGTGCGGGTGAGCTTTGAGGAACTCGCCATTGGCGATCACAAGGTGCCAGGCGGATTCGAGATGACCGGCGGCGCGTTTGTCGGCGGATCGAGCACGATGGGACCGACCTCGCTCGCGCTCGCACCGCCTGCGGACGGGAGCGACGCCGTTCCGGCGACGGGAATCGTGACGATTCGGCTCGGGGCGACGGAGCGTCGTTTCACCGTCACCGCGCGAGCGCCGATCCTGCGGGAGCCCGCTCGGGTCGATCGCGGCGCGCTCGCGCGGCGGCTCGCCGACGGGCTGGTGATCTCCGCGGTGAAGAGGGCACCGACCGAGATCGAGATCACGATGCAGAGCGAGGCCGACGGCTTGGATCTTGCGGAGCCGCCGGTCCTGCTCGGGGCGGACGGAGAGATCGTCTGCGGCACCTGGTCGCGCTCGGGGGGCGAGACGGAGCAGGGGCGCTGGACGCTTGTCTACCAGACGCTCGATCCGGATCATCTCGGCGATGGACCGCTGCGATTCCGCATCGAATCGATCATGATCGTCCGGCCGCTCGAAGGAGGCTTCGTCGGACGGGCGAGCGCGCCGCCGACCGAGGTCACCGTGCAGCGTCCGGCGCCCTGATGGCGAGTGAGATTTTTCGCAAGGAAATCTCGCGTCACGCGCCGCCGACGCGCGCGCCGTCGGCTGAGGCGGCGAAGAAATGCATGTGCTCGGCGTTCGCGCCGACCGTCGTGGTGGTTCCCTCGGCGCACGCGCACTCCGGGGCGACGCGGGCGACGAGTCGGTGCGGACCGGCCCGGAGCGTGATGTCGGCGCGATCGCCGAGCTGTTCGACGGCGATGACGACCGCCTCGCAGCGGAGTGCCGCGCCCGCCGCGTCGCGGCCGATGCGCAGGCGGTCGGGGCGGATCCCGAGCGTGATCGGCCCCGGTTCCGCGAGTCGGGCGACGCCGTCGGGAAGCTCGATGAGCATGCCGTCGGCGACGAAGCGCTCGATGCGCCCGCGACCATCCGCACGGCCATCGTCGCGATGCAGGCGCCCCTCGATCAGGTTGATCGACGGCGTTCCGACGAACGACGCGACGAAGCGATTCGCCGGTCGATCGTAGACATCGGCCGGCGTGCCGATCTGCTGCACGAGCCCGTCGCGCAGGACGACGAGTCGGTCGCCGAGGCCCATCGCCTCCTCCTGGTCGTGCGTCACATAGACCATCGTGGCCTTGAGCTGGCGGTGCAGTTGTCGCAACTCCGCCCGCATCTCGTGGCGCAGCTTCGCATCGAGGTTCGAGAGCGGCTCGTCGAAGAGGAAAACCTTCGGGTCGCGCACGATCGCGCGGCCGACGGCGACGCGCTGCCGCTGTCCGCCGCTCAGCTCACGCGGGAAGCGATCGAGATAGGGAACGAGTCCGAGCGTCTCGGCGGCCTTCCGGACGCGGGCGTCGATCGCGGCGGTCTCCTCGCGACGACGATCGCGGTAGTCGGGAGACACGAGTGCGCGAAGGGCGCTTCCGTGCGACCGCCGGCGCTCGAGCCCGAAGGCCATGTTGTCGCGCACCGTGAGATGCGGATAGAGCGCGTAGTTCTGGAAGACCATCGCGATATCGCGGGCGCGGGCGGGCTCGTCGTTGACGAGTCGGCCGTCGATCCGAAGCTCGCCCTCGGAGATCGGCTCGAGACCGGCGATCATGCGAAGCAGCGTGCTCTTGCCGCATCCGGATGGTCCGACGAGCACGACGAACTCGCCGTCGCGGATCGCAAGATTCGCGTCGCGCACCGCGCGGACCCCCTCGGGGGAGCGACTGCTCGCGTAGACCTTGCCGAGTCCCTTGAGTTCAACGGTCGCCATCGTGCGCGTTCAACCTTTCACGGCGCCCTTGCCGAGGCCCTCGATGAACTGTCTCTGGGCGGAGAGGAAGAGAAGGATGCAGGGAATCATCGTGGTCAGGCTTGCGGCCATGAGCAGATGCACATTGTTGACGCCGCCATACTGGTTGCGGAAGCCGTTGAGGGCGATGGCGAGCGTCGCCTGCTCGTCCGAATGGAGGAAGACGAGCGGCGAAAGAAAGTCGTTCCAGACGAAGACGAAGGTGAACACCGCACAGATCGCCGTCACCGGGCGGCAGAGCGGCAGGGCGATGTTCCACCAGATCCCGAGCCAACCGTAGCCGTCGATCGCGGCGGCCTCGACGAGCGACTCGGGGATCTGGGCGATGAACTGGCGATACATGAAGATGAAGAACGCGCTGCCGAAGAAGGAGGGCACGATGAGCGGCAGGAGCGTGTCAATCCATCCGAGCGATCGGAAGAGGAGGAAGAGCGGGATGAGCGTGACCTGCGCCGGGAGCATCATCGTCGCGAGCATGACGACGAAGAGGACCCCGCGGCCGCGGAAGCGCAGTCGGGCGAAGGCGAAGCCGACGAGACTCGAACTGAGCGCGGTCGCCACGACGCAGCAGACGGTGATGACGACCGAGTTGGCGAGGGCGTTGAGGAAGCCCTCCCACGGCACGGAACTCATCTGGGCGAGGGCGTCGCGATAGTTCGAGAGGCGCGGCTCGGTCGGGATGAGCTTCAGGTAGTCGCCGGAGACCGTCGCCGCCTGGGCGCGTTCGGCGTCGAGCAGGCTGACGCAGAGCATCCAGACGAGCGGCAGGAGCATCACGAGCATGCCGCCGATGAGGAGCGTGTGCGTCGTGATGCGGCCGACGAGCGACCGAAGGGGACTCGATGCGCCGGTCATGAGCGCAGGCCCTCGTAATAGACGTACCGAGCGCTCGAACGCATCAGGAGCAGCGTGACGCCGAGCACGATGACGAGCAGAATCCACGCCATCGCCGAGGCGTAGCCCATCGCGTAGACATCGAAGGCCTGGTTGTAGAGATAGAGCGCGTAGAAGCGGGTGAGGTCACCCGGTTCGCCCGCGGTCATCACGAAGGCCTGCGTGAAGACCTGGAAGCCGCCGATGAGGGCCATGAGCGAATTGAAGAGAATCACCGGCGAGAGCATCGGCAGGGTGATCGAGATGAACCGCCGGATGCGTCCGACGCCGTCGATCTCGGCCGCTTCGTAGAGATCCTGCGGGACGCCCTGGAGTCCCGCGAGATAGATCATCATGCTGCCGCCGACGCTCCAGAGCGTCATGATGGCGAACGCCGGAGGGCCGAGGAGCGCCGCGTCCTTCCCGAACCACTCGGGCAGGTCGAGCCCGACGAGCCCAAGGATCGGCGAGAGCGCCGCGTTCATGAGTCCGACCTCGGGATCGAAGACCCATCGCCAGAGCACCGCAACGCCTACGCCGGAGAGAATGCTCGGGAGGTACCACGCAGCGCGATAGAAGCCGATGCCGCGCACCTTCGTGTTCATGAGAAGGGCTGCGCCGAGGGCGAAGATCTGGCCGGCCGGCACGGCGACGAGCACGTAATACACCGTCACCCACAGGCTTCGCCAGAAGCGCCCGTCATGCAGCAGAAGCTGTGCGTAGTTCGTCACGCCGACGAATCGGGCCTGGTCGAGCGTCGAGACCCCGCGCCACGCGCTGAGCGAGAGGGCGAAGCTGAGGGCGATCGGAATTGCAAGAAATGCCGCGAAGCCGATGACCCACGGCGAGACCATGAGGAGTCCGGCCCGCTCCTCGCGCCGTGCTGCGGTCGAGCGAGGCCCGCGGGCGTAGAAGACGAGCGCGGCGACGAGGGCGAGGGCGACGACGGCGGACGCGATCGTGATCGCCATGCGCCAGGGAAAGGGCTCGAAGGTGCCACGGGCGAGCGGCGACTCGCGATGCTGCCGCCAGGTCGACTCGAAGTCATTGATGGCTTCGTCGAGCGTGCGGGCTCCGGTCAGGAGCGCAGCGTCGAGCCGCGAACCGAGCAACTGCTCATAGGTCGCGTCGGCCGGCCAATCGATCACGCCCGAGTTCCACGCCGGATCGGTGACCGGCGCGACGTAGCCGGCGTCGTTCAGCGGCTTCGATTCCGCATCGAGGAAGGCGTCGCTCTCGGCGACGGCCCGGAGCGTCGGAATCGCGAGGCCCAGGCGCGACTGCCGCGCCTGAATGTCGGGGCCGGTCAGCCAGCGGGCAAGCTTCCACGCCTCCGGCTTGTGCCGGCTTGTTGCGGCCATCGACCACGCGACGGTGATGACGATGTTCGAACGGGCAGCGCCGCGCGGCATCGGCGCGAAGTCCCAGTCGAAGCTCGTGATCTTCCGATATTCCGGCACGACCCAGCGGCCGAAGGGGCCGGCCATGCCGACCTTGCCGGTGGTGAAGAGCGGCCCGCCCGAGGCAAGCTTCGACTTGCCGCCGGTGAGCGTGTCGACCTCGTCGTGTCGCCAGGAGCGCAGTCGCTCGAGCGCCGCCCGCACCGCATCGTCGCGCAGCCGCGAGTCGTCGAAGTCGGCGCCGCGCGACTCGAGTCCCTCGGTGCGGAGATAGGCCCGCAGCATCATCGGCCAGGTGACGAACTCGCTGCCGACGACGCCGTCGAGCTTGGCAAGGCGTCGCGCAGCGTCGATGTAGTCGTCCCAGGTCCAGTCCCATGCGGGATAGGGAATGCCGGCCTGGTCGAAGAGATTCTTGTTGTAATAAAATCCGACGGTCGTGAAGTCCTTCGGGATTCCGTAGAGGCTGCCATCGCCGACACGGGTCCCGTCGAAGCGGAAGGCGTCGACGCAGGTCGAGAAGAAGTCGTCGAGCCGGAGCGCTTTCGGGTCGCCGCTCGCCGCGTCCTCAGCGGCAAAGGAGTCGAGCTGCGCGAGCAGGCCCATCGAGGCGAAGCTCGCCACGCGCTCGGCGCCCACATAAAAAAGATCCGGCGGCTCGCCCGAGGCGAACATCGTCTGGAGCTTCGTATAGAAGCTCCCCATGTCGCCGGGGTTGATGCGCCGGACGGTGATGCCCGGATGGGCGGCCTCGAACGCGCGGAGGGACTGGTCGACGATCTCGTCCTCGGCCGGACCGCCGTCGCCCGACCAGTGCATGACGGTGAGGACCGTGCCGCGCGGTTCGCGGAGGAGCCGCGTGCCCTCGCGGAGCGCCACATGGACGAAACTCCAGAGTACGACGATCGCTGCAACCGCCGCGAGCAAACGGCGAAGGAAGCCCGCGACGGTCATGCGATCTCGGGAACGGGTTCGCTCGGCGGCGTCGGACAGCGCATCGCGCGGACTGGCCGCGCTCGCCTCCGACTCGTTGGCCGCCCGACCTTGATCGCCGATCATGGCCTGTACTATACGGATCCGCTCGCAGCCGCTCCGCGATGCCTCCACTCGCTCTCGCCCTTCTCTCCACCCTGCTCATCGGCTGCGCGCGACCCGAGGTCGCCGCGTGGCCGCCGAGCGATCCGATCGCCGTCGTCGATCACGACGCACGCTCCTCGCTGCCGCCCTCCGTCGAGGCGCGTTCGCGGCCGGACGACCGATGGGATGTGACCTTCGCCTTCCGCCCCGCATCGCCCGCGCAGTCGGTGGCGCTCGCAGGAGCGTTCAATGGCTGGTCACGCGACGCCACGCCCCTTCGTCGCGGTGCGGACGGCATCTGGACGGTGACCGTCACGGTGACCTCGGGCACATGGGACTACAAGTTTGTCGTCGATGGCGATCAGTGGGTGCCGGACCCGCGGAATCCCGAGGCGGTCGACGACAACCACGGCGGGCGGAACTCCCGGCTGCGGCTCGGAGCGTTCGCCGCGCTCAGCGACGGCCGAACCGGCGGAACGACCGGGGACGGCCAGATCATCGGAGCCGCGCTGGGGCATGAACCTGCGCGGCCCATCTATCGCCAACGCGACCGAAGCGGGGCGCTCACGCTGCGGTATCGAACCCTCGCCGACGATGTCGAGCGCGTGGACCTGGTCGTGCGCGACGCGCCCGCCCGTTCGATGTCGCGGGTGCTGACCGTCGGCGCGTTTCAGTATTGGGAGGCGACCGTCGCCCTCCCGTTGACGGCAACCGAGTACACCTTTCGCGTCCAGGACGGAGCTCTCATCGTGCGTGATCCGGAGATCTATTCACTCGACGGCGGTGACGCGTCGCCGCCGTCGGTGCGGACCCCCGACTGGGCCAAGCACGCCATTTGGTATCAGGTCTTTCCCGAGCGATTCCGCAACGGTCGGCCGGAGAACGATCAGGATGGCGTGCTGCCGTGGACGGGCGACTGGTATGAGCGCACCGACGCGGAGCGGGCGCGGAGCGGTGATTTTTATGAAACGGTCTTCGAGCGACGCTACGGAGGCGACATCGCCGGCATGCGCGAGCGATTGCCCTATCTGCGCGAGCTCGGCGTCACGGCGCTCTATCTGACGCCGGTCTTCCAGTCGCCCTCGCTCCATCGCTACGACGCGACGAGCTACATTCACATCGACGAGCATCTCGGCACGAAGGGCGACTACGCACCGGCCGAGGCCAGGGAGAGCCTGCTCGATCCGTCGACCTGGACCTGGACGGCGAGCGACCGGGAGTTCCTCGACTTTCTCCGTGAGGCGAAGTCGATGGGATTTCGCGTCATCATCGACGGCGTCTTCAATCATGTCGGCCTGCTCTTTCCGGCCTACCGCGATGTCCTCGAGAAGGGCAAGTCGTCGCGCTTCGCCGACTGGTTCGCGGTGAAGTCGTGGGACCCGGTCGAGATCGAGGGCTGGGCGGGATTCGGGGCGATGCCGGTGTTCCGCAAGGACGAGAACGGTCTCGCCTCGCGCGAGGTCGTCGAGCACATCTTCGCGATCACGCGACGATGGATGGATCCGAACGGCGACGGCGATCCCTCCGATGGCGTCGACGGCTGGCGACTCGATGTGCCCAACGAAGTCCCGCTCGGATTCTGGCGCGAATGGCGCACGCTCGTGAAGTCGATCAATCCCGACGCCTATCTCGTCGGCGAGATCTGGCGTCGCGCGGATGAGTGGGTCGACGGCACGGTGTTCGATGCGGTGATGAACTATCCCTTCGCCGACGCTGCGATCGCGTGGGTCGCGAATCGCGAGAAGCGCATCGGCGCAAGCGAACTCGACCGGCGACTCGCCGAGCTGCGCCTCGCCTACCCGCCTGAGGCGACCTATGTGCTTCAGAACCTGCTCGACAGCCACGACACCGATCGCATCGCGTCGATGGTCTGGAATCCGGACCGCGAGTACAACGCCGAGAACCGTCCGCAGGCGGGGGCTCGCGCGTATCGCGCCACGCGACCGCCGGCCTGGGCGTACGAGAAGGTTCGCCTGCTCGCGCTTCTCCAGATGACCTATGTCGGCGCGCCGATGGTCTGGTACGGCGACGAGGTCGGCATGTACGGCGCAAGCGATCCGACCAATCGCAAGCCGATGCTCTGGAAGGATCTCGAGCCCTACGCGAAGCCCGAGGACAACTTCGTCGATGAGGCGCAGCTTCGTTTCTATCGTGATGCGATCGGCTTGCGTCGGGCCTTCGCCGCGCTGCGCGTCGGCGGCATCGCGACGCTCCTGACCGACGATGTCCAGCAGGTCTGGGTCTTCGAGCGCATGCTCGAGGGCGAGCGTCTTGTCGTCGCGCTCAACGCCGGCGACGACGAGGCGACGATTCGACTGCCGGTCGAAGGCCAGTGGGTCGAGGTCTTCGCCAGCGGAGGCGAGCCGCGCTTCGATGCGAACGGTCGAAGCCCCGGCGATCGATTCCCGAAGGTGACGATTCCCGCGGTCGGCGGGCGCGTCTGGAAGGTCGTGGGTCCATGAGTCCCCCGACCTCCGAAGCAAGCCCGCCGCATCCGCTCCTGCGGGAGCGAGCGAGCGGCGTCCTGCTGCATCTCTCCTCGGTGCCGGGCGCGCCTGGCATCGGCGATCTCGGTCGCGGTGCCCGCACCGTCGTCGACTGGCTCGCACGCGCCGGGCAGCGATTCTGGCAGATGCTGCCGGTGCAGCCGATCGGCGCGGGCGACTCGCCCTATTCGGCGCTCAGCGCCTTCGCGGGCGAACCGCTCTTCGTCGATCTCGAGGCGCTCGCGGACCAGGGCTGGCTCCATCGGCGAGCGCTCGACGCGCCGGCTGCGCTCGCCCGCGGTCGGACGCGCTACGCGGCTGCGCGGGCGTTTCGCATGCCCCGACTGCTCGCGGCCTTCGCGGGGTTCTCCTCTGACGGAGGCGAGCGAAGCGCGGAGTATCGCCGCTTCCTGCGGGACAACGCCCACTGGCTCGACGACTGGTGCGAGTATGCGGCGGAGCGCGAGGGCGCTCCCGAGCAGTTCCATGCGTTCGTGCAATTCTGTTTCGATCGGCAGTGGGCGGCGCTGCGAACCTACGCGCGGGAGCGCGGCGTCCTCCTCATCGGCGACGCTCCGATCTTCGTCGGTCGCGACAGCGCCGATGTCGTGCGTCATCCCGAGCTCTTTCGGCTCCGTCGGAACGGCTCGCCGGAGGTCCTCACCGGTGTCCCGCCCGACAACTTCTCGGCGACCGGCCAGTTGTGGGGGCAGCCGCACTATCGCTGGAGCGAGCATCGAAAGACGGGCTTCGCATGGTGGGTTGCACGATTCCGTCGGGCGGCCGCGCTCTTCGATCTCGTGCGCATCGATCACTTCATCGGCTTCCACAACGCCTACGAGGTGCCCGGCGGGGCACTCGACGCGCGGCGCGGCCGGTGGGCGCCGGCGCCGGGTACGGAACTCCTCGCCGCGGTGCGCGCTGCGCTCGGTGAACTGCCCCTCATCGCCGAGGACCTCGGCATGGTGACGCCGGAGGTCCACGCCCTGCGCGACCGCTTCGGCCTGCCGGGCATGCGCATCGTCCAGAATGCCTTCTACGGCGACGATTCGCGCGATCTGCCTCCGAACATGCCGGTGCACGCGGTCGCCTATCCCGGCACGCACGACAACGAGGTCATCACGGGGTGGTGGCGCTCGGTGGGGCCCGAGGTCCGCGAGCGCTTTCGAGCCTATGTCGGGGCGACGCGCGAGCCGGTCTGGCTTGCGATGCTGCGGGCGTCGATGCAGTCGCCGGCGGCGATCGTCGTCGCGCAGCTCCAGGATGCCCTCGGCCTCCCCCGAGCGACGCGGATGAACCTCCCCGGAACCCCGTCGGGGAACTGGACATGGAGGGCGGAATCCGCGATCTTCACCGCTTCCGCCGCGCGGCGGCTCCGTGACCTGACACGGGCGACCGCGCGACTTCGAGATAGGACGCGCTGACTCCCCGCCCGCGGGTGGCCCCTTTCGGGGGCCGGATCCATCGGGCACCGGAAGGCGCCCCAAGGATCATGACTGCCATGTCGGCCAACACCTCCGCTTCGACCTCCGCATCGCTTGCCCCGAACATCGTCCGCGAGCGATTGCGCGAGCTGGCGATGAATCTCTGGTGGACCTGGAACGAGATCGCCCAACGGCCCTTCGCCGCGCTCGATCCGGTGCTCTGGGATGCGACGAAGCGCTGTCCGATCCGCACGCTCGATCTCGTCGACGATGCCCGCGTGTCGGCGGCCGGCGCCGACCCGAGCTTCCTGACCGCACTTGAGGACGCGCGGGTCGCGCTCGTCGCGGCGATGGAGCGGCGAAGCTGGTTTGCGCGAACCGTGAAGCCGCGCGAGCAGACCATGAAGGTCGCGTACTTCTGCTCGGAGTTCGCGATCCACGAGAGTCTTCAGCAGTATTCGGGCGGCCTCGGCGTCCTTGCGGGCGATCATGTGAAGAGCTGCTCGGATCTCGGCATTCCCTTCGTCGGCGTCGGACTTCTCTACCGTCACGGGTATTACATTCAGGAATTTACCGATACCGGCGACACCCGCGTCCTCTATCCGCGCTACGACTTCCGGCTCATGCCGATCGTCGAGACCGGCGTGCGCATCAGGGTGCCGATCGCCGGACGCGAGGTCGAGGCCCGCATCTGGCGACAGCAGGTCGGACGCGTGCCGCTCTACCTGCTCGATGCCGACCTGCCCGCGAACCATCCGGACGATCGGATCCTCACGGAGGGGCTCTACAAGGGCGACCCCGATCTCCGCATGCGGCAGCAGGTGCTGCTCGGCGTCGGCGGCACGATGGCCCTCGCGGCCCTGCGCGAGCCGATCACCGTCTTCCATCTGAATGAGGGCCACGCGGCGTTCTGCTGCCTCGAGCGAGTCGCCCGCCTGGTGGAGGAGGGCGCGACCATCGAGGCCGCTACCGCGAAGGTGCGGGCTTCGACGGTCTTCACCACGCACACGCCGGTTCCCGCAGGCCACGATCGGTATGAGATTCCCGCGGTGGTGCGGGCGATCCAGAGCGTCTTGGACCGCGCCGGACTCGACGCCGAGCAGTGCGCACGCCTCGGCCGCGAGACCCGCGACGGCAGCGGGCCGTCGACGCAGTTCTGCATGACCGTGCTCGCCCTCCGCCATGCCGAGTCGGTGAACGGCGTCGCCGCGCTCCACGGCCGCGTGAGTCGGGAGATGTGGAAGACCGTGTACGGCGCGGCCAACGCCAAGGATGTTCCGATCGGACACATCACGAATGGCGTGCATCCGCGCACCTGGATCCATCCTGAGGCGGAGACCTTCTGGCGCCGGCAGATCGGGCTTGATCTCGATGACGCGTCGCCGAGCGTCGGGCGCTGGTCCGACGCGAAGGACGCGAGCCCCGAGGATTTCTGGAATCTCCGCAGCTCGCTTCGCCGGCAGCTCGTGCACTTCGTCCGCGAGCGCACCGCCCACGCTGCGCTCAAGCGAGGCGACGGTGCCGAGGGCGTCGCTCAGGCCCTCTCGACCTTCCGCGAGGATGCGCTGACGCTCGGCTTCGCCCGCCGCTTCGCGACATACAAGCGTGCGCCGCTCATCTTTCATGATCTCGATCGACTGCTCTCGCTCCTTTCCGACGACGAGCGGCCGGTGCAGATCGTCTTCGCCGGAAAGGCCCATCCGCGCGACCGGGGCGGACAGGACTACGCCCGCACCGTCTACGAGATGAGTCAGGCGGAAGGGCTGCGCGGGAAGGTCATCCTCATCGAGGAATACGACATGTGCGTCGGTCGGGCCCTCGTCTCCGGCTGCGATGTCTGGCTCAACAATCCGATTCGTCCGCACGAGGCGAGCGGCACGAGCGGCATGAAGCCTCCGATGCACGGCGGCATCAACTGCTCGATTCTCGACGGCTGGTGGCCCGAGGGCTACGACGGCAAGAACGGCTGGTCGATCGGGGATGAGGACGAGACGGAGACGGACCCGGCGCGGCGCGATGCGCGCGACGCGGAAAGTCTCTACGACCTCCTCGAGTACGAGATCATCCCGGAGTTTTACGATCGGAACCGCAAGGGACTTCCGACGAAGTGGATTCGCCGGGCGCTCCGCAGCGCGTCGACCGTCCCGAGCGTCTTCAACACCCATCGCATGGTCGGCGAGTATCTCGCCCGCTATTACGCCCCGGCGCATGCCCGCTGACGGCGGAGGCGGTATTCTCCCGATCGCGGGCGGCATCCGTCGTCCGACTCCTCTCGCTCCTGATCGAATCCGATGCGCATGACTCCTTCCATCGTTCCCGCCCTGGCCGCCTCGCCGAAGTCATCACTGCGCCGTTTGGCTGGGCTCGTCGTCGGCCTGCTTCTGCCGATCCTCTCGCTCGGCGTGCTGGGCGGCTGCGAGCAGTCGATGATCACCCGCTCGAACGAGGCCGCGAGCGTCCTTCGCGACTTCCAGCTCAGCGATACGAAGATTCCCGAGTCGGCGATCGAGAGCGCCCAGGCGATCGCGATCCTCCGCGAGAGCGAAGCGGGCGTGGTCGTCGGCGCCGGTGGCGGCAAGGGCGTCATGCTCCAGCGCACCGCGAAGGGCTGGTCGGCGCCGATCGCCCTCGATTCGTCGACCGGATCGTTCGGCGCTCAGATCGGCGGCAAGGGTCGTGATGTCGTCATGCTCTTCCGCAGCGCGACCGAGATCGACAAGGTGCTCCGCGAGGATGGCTACTCGCTCGCCGACGCGAGCGCAGCAGCGGGACCGATGACCGGCGCGGCCGGCGAGAACGACAACCCTGTGCAGACCTACGCCCGCATCGCTGGGCTCTTCGCCGGGGCCCGCATCGGCGGCGTGAAATTCACGATCAACGACAAGGTCAACAACGAGACCTACGGCCTCCGCTGGACCGCCGAGGAGATCCTCGACGGCAAGGTCGAGCGTCCGCTCGGCACCGCCGATCTCTACCGGCTGCTCGGCCCCGCCTCGGGCACTTCGACCCGCTGACCGGCGTCGTCTCGTGTGATGTGGCTGGAAGGCCACACGCGTTCCGGCCGCGCTACGCCCGCTCCCGCCAAGCGTCGCCGGCGACCGCCTCGATGCGCGAGCCGAAGGCGACGCTTCGCCAGTCGTCCGGTGCGAACATCGGAGGGTCGGGCTCGCCGCGCCGGCGCGAGCCGAGCGTGCGTCGCACGAACCGTTCGATGTCGGCGCGGGCCAGCACGAGCTGAGGCGCGACGAAGGACTCCTCGGCGACACGATGGGCCTCGGCGAGCATCGCGTCGATTGCGGCGCGGAGCATCGGATCGTCCTCGCGCCGCTTGCGCACGCGGAACCACTCGACCGGCTCGCTGGGATGCTCCGCGAGCGTCGCGACGAGCAGGTCGCCGTGGCGGGCCACGATCGGCCGCGGCATGCCTCGGATCGCCGCGATCTCGCCGCGACCGCTCGGTCGCATTCGCACCATATCGAGGAGCGAACCATCTGGAATCGTCGACCGATGCGGCATGTTCTCGGCCTGGGCGATGGTGTCGCGGGCCACGCAGAGGGCAAGCAGAAGCGACTCCTGCTCCGGCGTGAGGTCATATCCCCGACTCGCCCGCCGCATGTGGGCCTGGGCGTCGAAGACATGCGGGTCTTCCATGCGCGACGCGGTCTCCGCGAACGCCCATGGGATTCGCTCGCGGGTCTCGAGCTCGCCGCGCAGCAACTCCCAGAGCAGCGGGAGGTACCGGACATCGTCGGCGGCGTACCGCATCTGTGAGGCGGAGAGCGGTCGCGCGTCCCAGTCGGTGAAGGTATGCCCCTTCGGAAGCGGAAATTGAAGAAATCGATCGACGAGCTTCGCCAGCGACGACGGATAGGGAACGCCGGTGAAGCCGGCAGCGACCTGAATATCGATGATATTGCTCGGTGCCGCGCCGTTCGCCCGGCGCACCGGACTCAGGTCGCTCGCGCCCGCGTGCACGATGGTCGTCACCGAATCGTCGCCGACGAGCCGCCAGAGCGGGCCGAGATCCGCGATCGCAAAGGGGTCGACGAGCCCGATCCGCCGCGATGAGGCGAGCTGGATGAGGCAGGTGCGCGGGAGGTAGGCGACCTCACCGATGAACTCGGTGTCGAAGGCGAAGGTGCCGGTCTCGCGGAGGTGTCCGAGAAAGGCGGCGAGCTCGTCGTCCGAGCGAATGAACTCCGCATCGCCCGAAGGCACCCCCTCGTGCTCGAGCGGCGGGGGAAGGTGCTGAGCGCCCTCGTGGGCGGCGTGGTGATGCTTCGAACGCTGACGCCGACGAAACGACATGAGACGGAACACGATACCCGGACGGGCGGCATTCCGTCGGGCGTCTTCGAACTTCGCCAAAATCGCTTGCTCGGCGCGGTGCGGGCTCCGATCATCACCGCCATGGGCAACCGTTCGACGATCGCGGGTGGGTGGTGCGCCAAGCGAGCGGCCATCGTCATGCTCCTGCTCTGCCTCGCGGTCGTCACGCTCGGCGGATGCCGGCGCCCGGAGCCGGTCTACGACCGCATTCCGCGGCCGATCGCGACGCGGGACATCGTCCGGGCCGAGCGACGGGCGGGCACGCCGCTCGGCGAGACGGAGCGCAGGGCAGTCGTTGCGCTCCTCGACCGCTCCTTCGAGGCCTACGAGGCGCTCCGCACCAACGAGATCATCCCCTTCACCGAGGCCCATCGGGCATTGAACGCCGAGGGCGCGTACGCCGACCCGCAGGCGCTCCGCTCGATCGTGAGCCGCCACCGGGGGATTCTCCTCCGCATCGAGGGGATCGACGAGGACCTCCTCCGGGCGCTCACCGAGGCGCTCGGACCGGAGCGGGCCGATCTCGTCGCCCACCTGCGGAACCGGCGGGCCATCGATCGGGCAAGCGCGCTCAGCCTCGGAGACGGCGGCCGCACCCTTCTCGATGTGCGCACGCTCGTCGGCCAGCTCGAGCTCGAGGGTGAGACGCTCGTCGCGATCGAGCCGATCCTTCGCGACTTCGATCGCGAGGCGAGCGAACTGGCCCGACGCATCGCCGAGGAGCAGGCGACCCTGCCGCTTCGATACATGGAGGTGATCGAGCGGCGCGGTCCGGCCGAGCGTTCCGTCGATCCGGCGCTCCGCGACGAGGCCCGCAAGCAGGCCCGCGAACGGGCCGAATATGAGCGATATGCCGAGTCGCGTCGCGACCTCGAGATTCATTTGTTTCGATATGCCGAGATCGCCGACCTGGCGATCGAGTCCGTCGCCGCGGTCGTCTCCGAGGAGGATGGCGCCTTTCTGCGTCGTCGCATGCTTCGGCTTCGCGTCGAGGACGAGATCGCCGGAGGCAGCGACCGCGCCGCGTTCGAGGCGCTCGTCGCCGCGCGGGCGATCGGCGTGCCCCGCGAGATCCGCGAACGGATCGAGGAGCTGCGCGTCGCGTTTCTTGCCGAGGACGAGGATCGCCTGCGTTCGCTCGCCGCGATGCATGTCGCCTCGCGCGAACCGGGCGTCTTCGATCCGATTCGGAGGCGCGGCGGCGACGACGCCGTTCGGCGGCACAAGGAGGCGTGGGGGCGGATCGACCAGGAGCGCAAGGCGGCGGCGGACCGATTTCGCAAGGAGATCGCCGAGCTGATTCCGGAGGAGACGCGCGCCGCCATCGAGATCCTGCGCGGCCTCGATCGCGACAGCTTCGTCGACCGCCTCGCCGAGATTGTCGGACCCGGGCGCGTGCCGACCCTCGTGCAGCGAAAGCCGCAGGGCTACGCCGATCGTGATCCGCCGCGACCGGACACGGGCGGCGGGGGACGCGGCGGCGATCCCGGCGAGCTTCGCATGATGCTCGCCGAGCAGCCGACCGACGGCGCGATCGCGCTGCTGCAAAGGCGGAGCGGGCTCGATGACGAGGCGATCGCCCGCGCTGCCGGCGTTCTCCATGAGGTCGTCGTTCCGTGGCGCGAGCGCTGGGAGGCGACGCGCGAGCCGGCCCGCAGCCAGGTGCGGCAGTGGATGGGGCCGATCATGGAGGCGATGAACGCGGCCGACGAGAAGGCCTTTGATCAGGCCGCGGCGAGGCTGATCGCCGGCTTCGAGGGACTGCGCCGCGAGCGCGAGGCGCTCGATGCGGAGTTGCTCGCGAGTCTCGAGGTCGCGTTGCCCAGCGGCATCGATCCGGCCGCCCGCGAACTCTGGATCCGCGAGCGGGCCGAGGCGTCGCGTCGTCTGCGATGGAGCGAGCTTCCCTTCGAGGACACGCTGCGCATGCCCCCTGAGGCGACCATCGGATTCCTCGATGCCGTCGCCCGAGCGCCGATCCCGCCCGAGCGGGCGAGCCTAATCGTCGCGGGGCTCGCACCCTTCGCCGATCGGCTCGACGAGTCGACCGAGCGACTCCGACGCGAGGCGCTCGTCGCGGTGCGCAAGGCGATGGCGCTCGTCATGGAAGGGCGCCGTCGCGGCGAGAGCGAGGAGCAGGCGCTCAGCGAACGCAAGCCGGAGGTGCGGGCGATGCTGAGTCCGCTTCGAGCGGCGGCGAACGATCTGGCCACGCTTCGCATCGAGGCCCTCGATGCGATCGCGACCGTGCTACCGCCGCTTGAGGGGCGGGCCCTTCGCGAGCAGTTCGTGCGCGCCGCCTATCCGCGGCTTCTCGACGAGCGGCGCACCACCGAACGGGCCATCGAGTCCGTCGGTGCCGATCCGTCGCTCACGCCCGAGCAGCGGGCCGAGTGGGAGCGCATCGTCGACGATCGAACGCGGGCCCGCGATGAGGCGATCGGCCGACTGCTCGCCTGGAGCGAGGGGTATCGTGACTCCGAGCGCCCGGCGGGCGAGGAACTCGGCGGACGCGAGAGCGCCGGCCGTCGGCATCCTCAGCTCGCCGCCGTGGCGTTCGAGCGCGACGAGGCGAATGCACGAGCGATTCGAGCGGCGTGGGGGATCCTGACCCCCGAGCAGCGAACGAGACATCGCGAACTGGAACGCTGGTTCAACGAGTCGGCGCAGCAGGTTCGCTGGATTGATTAGCGCTTTCGGTGGGCATCGGTCTGCCGCGAGCCGGCCATGTGCCCGCGACCTCGGTGCGGATCGCGTAGACGCTCCGAATCGCGGTGATGAAGAGCGTTCGGCCGTCGTCGCCGCCGAAGGTGCAGTTGGAGGGAGCCTCCGGCACGCTCACGCTGCCGAGGAGCTTTCCCTCGGGCGAGATGACCTGCACCTGGGCGACATCGGGATTCGTGCACCAGAGGTTGCCTCGCTCGTCGATGGCGAAGCCGTCGCCTCGCCCGCGCGGCGTGACGCCGTCGCGGCCGACGAGCTCGCCGAATCGCTCAGCCTTGCCGAGCGCGCCGGGTCCCGTCACCGCGAATCGATAGACGCCCGGATCGGCATAGGAAAGGGCGAAGAGCGTCTTGCCGTCGGCGGAGAGTCGAACGCCGTTCGGCGCGCTGATCGATTCGTCGACGCGCCGGACGGTTCCGTCCTTTGCCCGATAGAGAATGCCGCGCGTGCGGCTCGGCGTTCGTCCAAGCGAGGGATCGGTGAAATAGACGCCGCCCTCGGCGTCGACCGCGAGATCATTGACGCGGCCGAAGGGAATCGCCTCGCCATCGACGAGGAGTTCGCGGGCGAGGATCGTGATCGCCTTTGTCTTCCGATCGAATTCGATGAGGGCGCCGTTGCCCGATCCGCCCTGCGTCGCGAGGAGCCGTCCGTCGGCGGTGAAGGCGAGGCCGAAGCAGGCGCCGTTGTTGAGGACGACATCCTCGCTGTTGTCGCTGGCGTGCTCGGCGGTCAGTTCGCTGCGCTTGAGCCTGAGGACGCGGCCGCTCGGCACATCGACAAAATGAAGCCGCCCCATCTCGTCGGCAGCGGGACCCTCGGTGAAGCGAAATCCGGTCGCGACCTGCACCGGGCGACTTCCTTCGGCGAGCAGTCCGGAAATCCCGGCGCTCGACGAGTCGGAAGTCGCGTCCCCGGTCTTCTCGCCTGCGGGCTGCTTCGGCGCGTTCGGAACGATTTGCGAAGCGAGCGCCGGATGCGAGCCCGCGACGATCGTGACGGAGGCAACGAGAGGTGCGAGGCGCGTTCTGAAAGACATCGGTGACCAGCTTCTCTGAGGTAAGGGTTGGGCGTGGGGTGAGGACCCCGCGTCGAAGGCCGCTTCGCCGAGCGGGCCATCATCGTCGGCGATGCGCCCTGCGCGAAGATTTCATCCTATCGGGAAGCTTCCCGTTGCGTTCCCGGAGTCCATGGAGGACGCTCGAAGCATGCTCGCTCGCATTCGATCCGCTGCGTCGTCGATCTCCTGCATCCTCCCCGAATCCCGTCTCCGTCGGGCCGCGCATGTCGCCGTCGGCATCGCCGCCGCCTGCGTGGCGTCGGCCGCAAGCGCCCAGACTCTGCCGCCCGGATTCGTCGTCGAGTCGATCGAGACCGGCTGGCAGGAGGTCGCCGGCGTCGCGCCGCTCGACGACGGTCGCGTGATCGCGTGGGAGCGGGGCGGTCGCGTCTGGATGATCGTGCCCGGCGATCCGAAGGGCCCGCAGCTCATGCTCGACATCGCCGCCGAGGTCGGCGGGTGGCGCGACTACGGATTGCTTTCGGTGCTTCCGCATCCTGATTTTCTCGAAAACGGCCAGCTCTATCTTTTGTATGTCGTCGATCGGCATCACCTGATGAACTTCGGGACGCCGGCCTACAACCCGGCGGTGGACGAGTATTTCGCGGCGACGATCGGTCGTGTCGCCCGCTTCACCGCGACCGCCGCCTCGAACTTCACCTTCGTCGATCCCGCCACGCGCACCGTGCTCCTCGGCGAGTCGAAGACCACCGGCATTCCCATCGTGCACCAGTCGCACGGCGTCGGCATGCTCGTCTGGGGCGAGGACGGAACGCTGCTCGTCTCGACGGGCGACAGCGCGAGCTATAACGAAGTCGATCTCGGCGGTCAGGTCGGCGACGGCTATGTGACGCAGGCGCTCGCCGACGGAATCCTCCGGCCGAAGGAGGACATCGGCAGCTATCGAAGCCAGCTCATCGATTGCCTCGACGGCAAGATCCTGCGCATCGATCCGGCCACCGGCGACGGCGTGTCGAGCAATCCCTGGTTCGACCGGTCGAATCCGCGCTCCGCGAGCAGCCGGGTCTGGTGCCTCGGTCTTCGCAATCCCTTCCGCATCGCCCTCGAGGCGGGCACGGGGCATCCCGATCCCGCGATGGCGGATCCCGGAACGCTCATCATCGGCGATGTCGGCTGGGTGTGGCGTGAGGAATGGAACCGCGCTGAGACCGGCGGCCTGAACTTCGGCTGGCCGATCTTCGAGGGACTGACCTATCACCCGGATTACGCCCGCGCGAATGTCGTGAATCAGGATGCCGCGAATCCGCTCGCCGGCACCGCGGGTTGCGGTGAGCCGGCGTTCTATTTCCGTTCGCTCATGCGACAGGATTCGCTGGTCGATCCGCCGCTACTCAATCCCTGTGCGATGGTTCAGGCGGAGTCCGCGGCGATCGGCGGCGGGGCGTTCGCTACGACCGAGCATCTTGGCTACAGCGGTAATGGATATGTCGATTTCACCGTGGCAAGCGGGCAGTCGGTCACCTTCACCGTCACCGTTCCGACGACCGGCACCTGGACGATCGGATTTCGATATGCCGTGCCCGGGGCGAAGCCGACGACGCGACTCCTGATCGACGGCGCCGTGGTCGACGCTGCGTTCGGGTTCGATCCGACGGGCGGCGCGACGGAGTGGCGCATGCGCGAGTTCACGACGACGCTCGCCGCCGGGTCACGCACGGTGCGCATCGAGTCGCAGGGCTCGAGCGGTCCGAATCTCGACGGCGTTGCGATCTATGCGCCGGGACAGGTTCCGGTCATCTCGAGCGTTCCGACCTTCGAACATGCCCGCCCGCGGACGGACTGGGGTCATGGCGGCGTCGGACTCTCGCGGATTCCGCTCTTCGGTTCGAGCGGCGCCGCCCGTGAGCTCGAGCTGCCCGCAAGCATGGGGACGCCTTTCGGCGGTTGGTGCGCAGTCGGCGGACCGAGGGTGAACTTCCCGAGCTGGCCCGCGGCGTGGCGGGATCGCATCTATGTCGCCGACTTCGTTAGCGGCTGGGTGCGGGCGTTCCGGCTGGACGCGAGCGGCAATGTCAACTCCGTCGGTACCTTCGTGCTCTTCGGCGGCAACATCGTCGCCGTGGCTGCGAACGAGACGGAGGAGACCCTCTGGTTGGTCCGCTGGCCATCGGAGATCGTGCGGGTTCGGTACACGCTCTGCATCGCCGATCTCAACGCGGACGGAACGGTCGATGCCGAGGATCTTGCGGCCCTCCTCGGACAGTGGGGACAGCCGGGAAGCGCCGACCTCGACGGAAACGGCTCGGTCGACTCGGCCGATCTCGCGATTCTTCTCGGTGCGTGGGAGGGCTGCTGAACCCGGCGCCCTCACGGGCGCGTCGGCGGCTCGAACGCAAGCGTGACCTGTGATCCGTACACCGGATAGTCGATCGCCGTGCGCCATCCGCGCATGCGATCGGGATTCCAGCGAAGGGCATCGAAGGTCTCTGCGAGAAGCGACGCATGAAACGGCACCAGGCGCGTCGCCGCCGCGGCGAGTCCGCGGCCGAGCGGAACGACCGCCTCGGCGGTGTCGAGCCGGTCGATGTCGCGGCCCGGATCGTTCGGACTGGCGATCCCCTCGAGCGCGGTGTCATAGACGCTCAGCGTCGGTTCGCGACCCGGAAAGACATCTTCATGGGCGAAGACGTCGAAAAGGAGATGCTCGCTCGGGATCGGCACTTCAGCAAAGAAATAGGTCTGCTTCGCCCGACCGGTCACGGCGGCCGGCGATGCATATCGATCAATCTCATTGCGATTGACCTCGGCGAAGACGAGATCGACCGCGGAGTGCGGGCCGAATCCGGAGTCGGCGAGCGTGTAGTGAATGACATCGCCCGCCCGCTGCACGACGAGTTCGGGCGCCGGCCGCGAGCAATAGGCGTCGAGCCTGAGCTGGGCGAGTCCGGTCGCGGCGTCGACGGCCTCGCCGCGCAGCGTCGCGGGTGAGCGAGGCGTGCTCTCCGGTCCGATGCGGCGGGAAGCGAACTTCACCGGCACGCCGTCGCGAAGGCGCTGGAGGCCGAGCGTGCCGAAGATCCAGACGACATCGATCCGCAGCGGATCGCTTCCCGGATAGAGGAGAACGGCCGCAAGATGCTGTCGCGCGGCGAGTCCCTTGAGTTCGCTCATCGCCCGATACGCGGCCTGCTTTCGTCGCAGCTCGAACGCCGCGCGGGCTTCGGGGACGCGATCGGAGAGGATCGCGTCGAGCGTGCCGCGATCGCCGGTCTCGTCGCGAATCAGCGCTTCGAAGCGATCGATCGCCCGATCTGCGGCGTCGATGGTGGCGGTGGAAAGTCCGAGCGCCCGCGCAGCCCGCGTGAAGCGGCGGAGCGGCTCCGGACCGGGCAGATGATGGATCACCGCAATCGGATCGGTCGATCGAAGCGCCTTCAGGACGCGCGACGAGAGAACCTTGTCGATCGCAAGATGTCGGGCGAGTCCGACGGTGCCGCGTCGATCGGCGGGAAGCGCAGCCACGATCGCCTGGAGCGCCGGACCGATCTCGCCGCCGAGCAGCGTGCAGCGGGCGATCAGGTCGGCGCCGCTTGGTGATCGGCGCGACGGGCGATGCGACGACGCTCGTTCGTCGCCGGGCTCGGGGGAAGGGGATGGGGCGGGGCGACGCGGCATGGTGACTCGCGCGATCGGGTGGCGATGTGCGCCATCGATGAGACCGCGCTGGCGCCGTCGACGATTCGTGCGACTCGGTCGATTCGTACGGCGAAGGTGCGGAGTGTACGGCGGTGGATATGGGGTTCGGGGCATCCCGGTCGGTCACGCTGATGGGCGACGGGTTCGCCATCATCGGTCGTCACCTGACACCTGAGACGCCGCGGACGCTGGCCCGTGAGAGGGAGAAACGGGTCCGCCGCTTCGGATGCGGCGACACCTCGCCGGGGTGTTTGCCGAGCGATGTCCGGCCCGGCGGTTTTCGAGGGGTGTGACCTCGTCGCATGCGGCATCGCGATTCGTGGCACAATGGGGTCGGCGTCCGTCGAGAGGGATCGGGTGCCGGTTTTTCCGGCACGCCCCCAATGTCCCGCGCGTCGAGGCCCGCACGGTTGCGGCCTTGACCACGGCGGTGTGCACAGAGCTCAACGAACCCGTCCCGTCCCGCAGATTGGAGTACACGCAGTGATGTTCATCAGCACGCTCGGCAGCGCATGCGCATGTGCGGTTGTGGCCGTCGCATCGGCGCAATCGTCGATCGACCGCACCGTCCTTCCCGTTCACGAGCCGGCCCCGCCCGTGATCACGGAACTTGATGCCCGCAACGCGAAGGCGCCGCCTCGCTTCGAAGTGACGGCGCCGGCCGGAGCGCCGAATGTCGTGATCGTGCTCATCGACGACATCGGCTTCGGAAGCAGCAGCGCGTTCGGCGGCCCGATTCGCATGCCGACGCTCGAGCGACTTGCCGGAAGCGGGCTTCGATACAACCGCTTCCACACCACCGCGCTCTGCAGTCCGACGCGCGTCGCGCTCCTCACCGGGCACAACCATCACGCGAACAACGCTGGCGCCATCATGGAGCTCGCCACGGCCTTCCCCGGCAACACGGGCATCCGGCCGCAGACGATCACGCCGCTGGCGAACATTCTGCGCATGAATGGGTACAGCACCGCGGCGTTCGGCAAGTATCACGAGACGCCGCCGTGGGAAGTCTCCGTCTCCGGTCCCTACGACCGCTGGCCGACGGGCTCGGGCTTCGACAAGTTCTATGGATTCATCGGCGGCGAGACCAACCAGTGGGCGCCGGCGATCTTCGACGGCGTCACGCGCGTCGAGCAGCCGAACATTCCGAACTATCACTTCACGACCGACATGACGACGAAGGCGATCAACTGGGTGAGCGCCCAGCAGTCGCTGACGCCGGACAAGCCCTTTTATGTCTATTTCGCGCCGGGGGCGACGCACGCGCCGCATCATGTGCCGAAGGAGTGGATCGCCCGGTACAAGGGCGAGTTTGCTGGCGGTTGGGACAAGCTCCGCGAGGAGACCTTTGCCCGCCAGGTGAAGATGGGGATCGTTCCGCAGGGCACGAAGCTGACGCCGCGGCCCAAGGAAATCCCGGCCTGGGATGACATGACGGCGGACCAGAAGCGGCTTTTCGAGCGGCAGATGGAGACCTTCGCAGGCTTCGCCGAGCACACCGACGCCGAGGTCGGACGCCTGGTCAGCCAGCTTGAGGCGATCGGCGAACTCGACAACACGCTCTTCGTGTACATCGTGGGTGACAACGGCGCGAGTGCCGAAGGTGGCCCCGAGGGCTCCTACAACGAGATGATGGCGCTCAACGGCGTCGTCGGCAAGGCCGAGCAGATGATGCCGCACCTCGAAGACTGGGGCGGGCCGACGACCTTCCCGCACTTCGCGATCGGTTGGGCGTGGGCATGCAACACGCCATTCCAGTGGACGAAGCAGGTTGCGAGCCACTTCGGCGGCACGCGCAACGGCATGGTCATGCACTGGCCGAAGGGATTCAAGGGTGACGGCAGCGTCCGCGCCCAGTTCCATCATGTCGTCGATGTCGCGCCGACCGTGCTCGAAGCCGCTGGTCTGCCGCAGCCGAAGACGGTGAACGGCATCGTGCAGCGGCCGATGGACGGCGTCTCGATGCTGTATTCGGTGAAGGCGCCTGAAGCGCCCGGTCGCCGCACGACGCAATACTTTGAAATGTTCGGCAACCGCGGCATCTATCACGAGGGCTGGGTCGCCTGCACGCGGCACTCGATCCCGTGGCTCCTCGGCACGAAGCTCCCGGCGCTCACGGAGAATGTCTGGGAGCTCTACCATGTCGAGCAGGATTTCAGCCAGGCGAACAATCTCGCGGCGAAGAACCCCGAGAAGCTGAAGGAGCTTCAGGAGGTCTTCACCCGCGAGGCGATTCGCAACCATGTGCTTCCGATCGATGACCGCCGGTCGGAGCGCATGATCCCGTCCGTCGCTGGGCGACCGGACCTGCTCGGCGGGCGCACGGCGATGACCGTGTATCCCGGCATGACCGGCATCATGGAGAACGCCTTCATCAACACGAAGGGCGTGCATTACACGATCACGGCCGAGATCGAGATCACCGATCCGAAGACCAGCGGCGTCATCATCGCGCAGGCCGGCTACTTCGGCGGTTGGACGCTGTACATGAAGGACGGCGTCATCCGTCACGAGTACAACTTCTTCGGCCTCGAGCGGACCAACATCGGTTCGCCGACAGCCCTGCCGGTCGGCAAGCACACCATCCACTACGAGTTCGTGCCGGATTCGAAGGCGCCGGGGGCAGGCGGCATGGCGACCATGAGCGTGAATGGCACGAAGGTCGCCGAAGCGCGCATTCCGAAGACCCAGCCCTTCATATTCTCGGCCGACGAGGGCGTCGATGTCGGTCTCGACGCCGAGACCAATGTCTCGCCCGACTACAAGCAGGGCAACAACGCCTTCACCGGCAACATCGTCAAGGTGACGGTGGCGCAGAAGTAAGCGAGGCGAGCTGCCTGTCGGTCAGCCCGGCTGGGTGGAGGCATCGTTCCTCCACCCAGCCGGTTTTCGTTGCGGTGTCGGCGTTTCGATACGCAACACCGGCTCGCTCCTGCGTCTCGGCGTTGCGAAGCGATGCGATGCGCTGCGTGCGCGGCGCTCGGAGCGGAAGGGGCGATCCGCTATACTCGCACGCCGATGCACCCCGCCGTGATCGGCCCATTCAAGATCGAACGCGAGCTTGGCCGTGGCGGCATGGGGGAGGTGTACCTCGCCCGGGACACGCAGTTGGATCGCCCCGTCGCGATCAAGGCGCTGCCCGTCCATCTTGCGCAGGATCCCGATCGATTGGCCCGCTTTCAGCGTGAGGCCAAGGTCTTGGCTTCCCTGAACCACTCGGGCATCGGCGCGATCTACGGAACGGAGCAGTCGGTCGGTCATCGATATCTCATCCTCGAGTTCATCGAGGGCGAAACGCTTGCGCAGCGCCTGAGCAGGGGCGCGATCCCGATCGACGAGGCGTTGGATCTCGCGCGGCAGATGGCCGAGGCCCTCGAGGTCGCCCACGACAAGGGGGTCGTCCATCGCGACTTCAAGCCCGGCAATGTGATGGTGACGCCGGAGGGCGCGATCAAGGTGCTGGACTTCGGGCTGGCGCGAACGGATGAGGCGCCGCCGACGACGGCTGTCGCCGCGCCGAACATGTCCGATTCGCCAACGGCGACCGTCCCCGGCGTGCTTCAGCACTCACCGACGATCCCTGGCGTGATTCTCGGCACCGCGGGATACATGAGTCCCGAGCAGGCCCGCGGTCGGCCCGTCGACAAGCGCTCCGACATCTTCTCCTTCGGATGCGTGCTCTACGAGATGCTCAGCGGCACGATGCCCTTTCGGGGCGAGACGGTCGCGGACGCGATCGGAGCGACGCTCCACAAGGACACCGACCTCTCGATGTTGCCGCCGGGTACGCCGCGTCGCGTGCGCGACCTCCTCGCGAACTGTCTGGCGAAGGATCGGAAGAATCGGTTGCATGACATCGGCGACGCACGCATCGAGCTCGAACGAGCGATGCGCGAGCCGCGGGAAACGGACGGCACCGGCCCGGCGACGCGCTCGCGAGCTCTCGATCGCCTTGCATGGCCGATCGCCGCAGCGATCGCGCTCATTGGCGGCACCTTTCCGCTCTGGTCAGGGCGAATCGGCGCGACCGGTGGCGACGGAAGCGTCGCCGGAGCGCCGCGGCAGGTCGTGCGCTTCACGATCGAGCCTCCGGCCGGCTATCTGCCTCCGGCGTTCAACTCGTCGGGAACGGCCATCGCGATCAGCCCGCTCGGCGATCGAGTCGTCTTCATCGCCGAATCGAATGGCACCTCCGTCCTCTGCGTGCACGATGTCGCGAGCGGAACCGCCCGGGTGCTTCCCAAGACCGAGGGCTGCTCGAGTCCTTTCTTCTCGCCGGACGGAGCGTGGTTGGCGTTCGTCTCCAAAGGCCGACTCCTCAAGATGCCCTCCGACGGGGGACCGGCGCTCACCATCTGCGACGCCACGGACAACTCCTCGTTCGCGTGGCTCGATGACGGCACGATCGTGTGGGGTGGTGGTCAGTCGGGGCTCTGGCGCGTGCGGGCCGACGGCGGAACGCCGGTGCAGGTGGCCAAGGCCGGGCCAGATACGAAGGTTCCCGAGGGGGGGAATCCCGTGCTGGGGTTCGATGTGCCCGTCCATGTTCCGGGCGCGGATTTCATCCTGAGCGGTTCATGGGATGGACCGACCACGGAGAGTTTCAATGTCGTGGCGGTCTCGCTGAAGGACGGTTCGGTGCGCGATGTCCTGCGAACCGCCGCTGAGCCGCGCCTCATCGCACCCGATCGGCTGCTCTTCATGCGCGGCACGACGGCGATGACCGTGGGCTTTGATCCCGTGCGCGGCGCGGTGGTCGGCGATCCAACGGTGGCGTTCGAGGGCATCCGAACGGATCAATGGCATGACTCGGCGTTCATCGCGGCGTCGCGCAGCGGATCGTTTGCGTATGTTCCGGGCGGCCGGTTCGGCGCGGAGAAGCGCCTCATCCGCGTCGACGAGAAGGGAACGCGCACGCCGTTGCTCGACACCTCCGACAGCTACAGCCAGTCTCCGATCGTCTCGCCCGACGGACGCAGGGCGGTGATCGCGACGCTTCGGACCAAGCTGGAGATGTGGGTGCTTGACCTCGAACGAGGTTCGATGTCGCTGATCTCTTCGGAGGGTGAGCAATACGGTCCGGTGTGGTCGGTCGACGGAACCTCGATCATCGCCCAGTATGTCGCTCCCGACGGCTCGATGTCGCTCGCTCGCTGGGCTGCGGGTGGTGGAGGCACGCCGGCGATACTCCCGGGCGCGGCGAACACGGGCGATTTCATTGTTCCCCTCCAGGAGTTGCCCGATGGTTCGGGGCTTCTCGTTCAGGTGCAGAAGCTCGATGTCTCGGCCAAATCCGACCTTGCCCTCTACGACTACGCCAAGGCGTCGTTCACGCCGGTCCGCAATCGCGCGGCGGCCGAAGTCGATGCGTGCATCTCGCCCGATGGTTCCCTGATCGCGTTCATCTCCGACGAATCGGGGCAGCCGCAGATCTATGTAGGACCGCTCGGTGCGAGTGGACGGGATGTGCAGGTGTCCGTCCGCGGCGGCGCCTGGCCGCGCTTCTCCCACGACGGCAAGCGCCTTTTTTTCATCGAGCCAGGCGATGTGATGATGGCCGTGTCCGTCGAAGCCGGCGGCTCCGGGCCGAGCGTATCGACTCCGACGAAGCTCTTCGACGGTACGGCCCTCCATGTGCAATCCTCAAGACGCGGTGGCTTCGGTGTGTTGCGGGACGACAGTTTCGTCATGGTCGAGAAGGCGCCGTGGGAGGCGCAGAAGCCCGTCATCCATGTGATCCTCAACTGGGCGGATGAGCTGAACGCCGAGCGCGCGACGCGTGACTGACATGCGCGTGCGGTGACGCCGCCAACTCGCAGACGAACGCGACAGATCCACTCGTCCTCAGCCGTTCGCAGCTCGACTGCGTCGCCAGGCGCGAGTCGTTACGAGCATGATGTACCATGCGCGCATGGTGCATCGAGCAGCGATCGATATCACGCTTCGGCGAACGACGGAGGGCGACCTTCGATTGATGCATGCATTTGAAATCGATCCGCATGCGAATGAGCTGGCCGGCACGAAGCCACGCGATTGGCAGACATTTGCGGCACGGTGGGCGACGATCTTGGCGGACAGGGACGGCAGCGCGACGGGTGTGACGCCGCGCGTGATCCTCGCCGACGGCGTTCCGGTCGGGTCGGTGAACCTCAGTCCGCATGAGGGCCTTCTGTCGATCGGCTATTGGATCGGGCGAGAGCACTGGGGCCGTGGCATCGCAACGCGCGCCGTCGAGCTGATGCTCCGCGAATCGCCGCAGCGCCCGATCGTTGCGACAGCCGCTGCGTCGAACATCGCTTCGCATCGGGTGCTTGAGAAGAACGGCTTTGTCGAATGCTCCCGATGTTTGACCCCCGCGACCGAGCGCACGGTGCAGCGGGAGACGGTGACGCTGGTGCTGCGATGAATCGCGGGGGTAGGCGAGCGTGAGCGGCAGCTCGGCGAGCCTGCCGAGAGTCTTCCCCTCTCACCAGGGGCGAATCGTCCCGTCGACGATGGTGAAGGGGCGCTCGAGACTTCGGCCCTTCGGATCGCGGAGCCAGAAGAGGCCGCCGGTCGGAACATCGACGGTGATCGTCGCCGCGCCCGCTGTCGGCGCAGGCAGTGCAAGGACCATCCATTGCCCCGACGCGGGCGACCAGACACTGAGTTCCCTCGATGCATCCGTCGTGCCGGGCTCCGCGGTGAGAACAAGCGGCTCACGCTCCGAACCCGTTGTCAGTTCGTAGCGCGAGCCATCGCCCGCCAGGATGAAGGGGGCGCCCGCGGCCACCATGCCCTCGGGCGAATGCCACGAGGGCAGATACAGGAGGTCGCGGCCCATTGCCGTGAATCGCGCGACTCCTTCGCTGACGAGGGCGTGGTGCACCGGTCGCCATGTCCCCGCGTTGAACACGCAGAGGTACGCGAAGCGTTGGCCGGCCGGCGGTGGCCCAACCGCGACGGAGATATCCGTCACATCGACATACTGCGCGGTCACATCGAGGAGCGTTCGCTCGCCGAGTCCTCCGGGGATCGCCTCACCGGGATATCGCATCGCGCCGAGCGAACTCGGTTGGACGCCGAACATGCGTCGATAGACCTTCGCCGGTCGATGGGCAAGCCTCGCCGAACCCGTACCGTTCGCGTCAAGCGCGACCTCCCAGGCGTGGTTGTTGTCGCGGTCCGCCCAAAACGGCGTGAAATCACCGGCGACCACGGTGGCGATCGAGCGGGCCGCGAAGACAGCGACATTCGACTGGTCCTCGCAGCGGCCGGCGGTCGAGCGCATCATCTCGCTCCACGACTGGTCGGTCGGGTGCAGATAGAAGAGCTGGCGGAACCGAACCCACTTCTTCGCTGCCTTGCGGGCGGCCTGCGTGGCCTCGGCGAGCGTCGGCTCACGATCGAGCGATGCGCGGAGCGCTGCCAGCGCAGGGGCGAGTCGTGCGTGTGCCTCGGCCCTCCAGGCGAGATCGAGGGGCTCGTTCGAACCGCGGTAGGGGAGAATGTGTTCGAGGAAGGTCGGCAGGTCGATCGACGAGGACCATGGCGCTGTGCGCCAGGATTCGAACGCCCGTTCGTGGTTCGCGATCAGTTCCTCGGCCGTGATGATGGTGAGGTCCTCGGTCAATCCTTCGAGCCCGAATCGCAAAGGGCCCTCACGCTCGATGAGAGCATCGAGCGCCGCGTTCGCCGCGGCGAGATTCGGATGATCGGTGGCCTCGAACGCCACCGTCGTGCCGTCCGGGCGCTGGAGCGTCATCCGAGCGAAGCCGTGGCCGGGCATGTTGGCGACGAGCCAGCGCGAGGCCGTCCGCTGGTCGGCGTCCTCGCTGCTGGCGTAGCGGGCGAGGTATCGCTCAATCTCGGGGCGGTTCGGGCCGGCTCGATCGAGCGCCGCCGAGATCGCCTCGTCGCTGACAGCGTCGCTCCGCTCGGCTTCGGCGCGTGTGACGGACGGCGCGGCCGATTGCGACGCCTCTCGCGCGGCCTGCGGTGCAGCGCAGCCGACGAGCGCGAGGATCAGCGTTCCAATCCCGAGCATCCTCACGACGATCCCCCCAGCTTCGCGCTCGACCGTCGGGCGACCTCGCGCAGCGCCGCGCTCCGCGTCGCTCCGTCGATCGCTTCGTCAGAGCGCAGTCGGTTGGCGACCTCGGCGATGGGGCTCGAGGCCATGGCGCGGTCGACCAAGCGCACCGCGGCATCGCGGGTCGCCTCGGCAGCGCGGCGCTCGGCCAGTCGTTGCGGCTTTCCGATCGAGTCCCAGAGTCGAAGCGTTCCGTCGCCCGACGCGGTCACGATGCGCGTGCCGTCGGGGCTGAATCGCACCGAGTGCACATACGAGCTGTGATCGCGGCGGTCGAGCACGCGCTCCCATGAGTCGCAATCCCAGAGGCGCAGCGCTCCGTCGTTGCCGCAGGTCGCCAGCCGCGTTCCATCCGGACTGAACGCGGCGGAGTAGACGGTGGCGATGTGTCCATCGAGCGAGCGAATGCGCGTCGGCCCGCTCAGGTCCCACACATCGACGGTCCCTTCATCGCATCCGACGGCGAGCAGTCGGGCCTGCGGCGCGAATGCGACGCAGCGAACCGGGGAGGCATGATCGAGGAGGGCGAGTTCGCGATCCTCATCGCCGACGCGGGCCGTCACGCGGACCTGCGTCGGACGCCCGATCGTGCCGCCTCTCCTGAACCCGAAGGTCGCATCGAGCGTGGAGCCGTCCGCGCGGATCGCCGATGCGCGGCGCGGCGATCGCCCCGCCTCGTCCCTCACGCGCGAGCGGATTTCGCCGGTGGCGGCGTCGATCGTGAGCCGTGCGGCGCCGTCGACGACGATCGTGTCGTCGTCGGTGAAGGTGATGTCCCGCGCCTCCTTGACGCCCGGGAACGCGGCGATGCTCTCGCCGGTGAGGGCATCCCAGAGTCGGGTCGTGAGATCGTTGAAGGAGCCGCTGGCGATGGTGCGGGAGTCGCCGGCGAAGGTCGCGGTGTACGCGAATCCGCGATGTCCGCGAAGCTGCGGCGCGAGCTCGTTGTCGATCCGCCAGACATAGATGTGGCTGCCGTCGGTCGTGGCGATGCGCTCTCCATCGCGCGCGAACGCGAGTCCGTCCACGCCGACCGGCAGGGCGGGCTGTTGGAGCGCGGCCACGGATCGGCCGTCACGGGCATCGCGCACGCGGACGAGCCCGTCACGCGAGATCGATGCCACGATCGATCCGTCCGGCGCGAACCGTATGCGCCGAGTCAAGTCCTGGTCGCCGGTGGGGCGAGCTCTGATTTCGGCGGAAGGCAGATCGATCAGGAGAAGGTCGCGGGCCGCTGCGCCGACCGCGAGCGTTCGACCGTCCGGGGCGAGCGCCGCGGGCAGGCGACCGTCGTCGGTGCGGAAGCGACCGGTTTCCTCGCCTGTCGCGAGGTTCCAGACGATCTGCTCCGCACGGCTCGAGGCGCGAGCGATCGACGCCAGAAGCCGGTCGCCGAGCTCGGTCCGGACCACGGCGAGGCGGGAGACGCTCTCGGCGCTGCGGCTCATCGACTTGGCGTCGTGTTGCCATCGAACGGTTCGCGTCGACCGGTCGAGGACGATCAGGCGCTGGCTCGAGCCGACCGCGATCGAGCGGACCTCGGGGTCGAGCGCGAGCGACTGCGGAGGCTCGTCGACGGCGATGCGCTCGATCGCCTCAGCGGTCGTGACATTGATGAGGACGACTTCGTTCCCTGATGTCGCCACGGCCAGGACATCGCCGGCCACCGCATCGGCGACGGCGACGATCGGCATGCCAACATCGCATGACCTGATCAGCGTCCCGCGATCGATGTCCCAGACGCAAACGCGGCCTTCCTCGAGGACACCGACGACGCTGCGTCCGTCGTTCAGGAAGGAGAGGCCGCCCACCAGCGAGCCACCGCACTCGATGATCGACTCCCACTGGTCAAGTCCGCGCGAGAGAAGCCTCCACTCCCAGCCGCGGAGTTCCGGCGGCGAGAGGGCAAGCTGTTCACGGGCGCCGCGAATGTCGTCCTGCTCGAGCGCCATCGACGCGGCCTCGATCGTGGCGCGATAGGTGGCCCATCGCTGCGACCGGAGGTTCGCGCGGGCCTCCCACCAAAAGGAGGTCGTGCTGATGATGCCCGCGATGAGGACGAGGAAGATGCCGACGATGCCGCCGACGAGCGGCTTGTTGCGTCGCGTGAACTTGGCGAGTTGGTCCAAGGTGCTCGGTGAGCGCGCGGAGATCGGCTGATGCTCGAGGTAGCGTCGGATGTCCGCGGCGAACTCGCCGACCGAGGGATAGCGGCGGCCCGGCTCCTTCTCGAGAGCCTTGTTGACGATCGTCTCGAGGTCACCGCGGCAATCGCGGATGAGGCTCCCGAGTCGCGGATGGCTGTCGTCGCGGACGGAGCGCGCGGCATCCGCCAACGAAAGCGATCGCACATCGTGCGGCAGCCTGCCCGCGAGCATTTCGTAGAGGACGACCGCGAGCGAATAGACATCGGTGCGCACATCGACCGCCGTCGGATCGCCGCCGAACTGCTCGGGGCTCATGTAGGGGATGGTGCCGACGAGCTGGCCCGGCGTCGTCTGAAGCGTCGTCCACGGTTGCCCCTGTCCCGATCCGCCCGTGGATCCGCCCGTCGATTGGCCGGTCGATTGGCCGGTCTGGGCGCGGCGAGCTTCGCGATCGACCGAGGTTGCGATTCCGAAGTCGATCACCTTCGGTTCACCCTGTTCGGTGACGAGGATGTTGCCCGGCTTGAGGTCGCGGTGCACGATCCCGCGCTGGTGGGCGTAGGCGATCGCATCGGCGATCTGAAGGAACAGCGCTAATCGCTCGCGTACCGAGAGGTTGCGCTCCTCGAGATGGCGGTGCAGCGGCACTCCCCGGACCAACTCCATCGCGAAGAAGGGGAGCGGCGGTGAGCCATCGCCGGCGTTGTGCACGCTCGCCTCGTAGATGTGGGCGATCCCCGGGTGCTGAAGTCGCCCGAGAAGCTGCGACTCCTGGCGGAAGCGACGGATCATCGGGCGCGATGCATGCCAGCGCTGAAGCGTCTTGATCGCGACGATGCGCTGCGGATCCTGTTGCTCGGCCTCGTAGACGGTGCCCATGCCGCCGTCACCGAGCTTGCGCAGGATTCGATAGCCGCCGATGCGCTCGGGGATCGCTTCATCGTGACGGTGGGCGTCGACGCCGAACGCGATGCCCTGACTGACGGCGTCGTCGGAGAGGAGGTCGTCGTCGATGCGATCCATCGCGAGAAGCGACTCGACCGCCTTCCGAAGCGCAGCGTCGCCGCCGCAGCAGCGATCGAGTGCGGCGATCCGCTCGCTCGCCGGAAGGTCACACAGTTCGACAAAGATGCTCCTCGCCCGTTCGAACGCCTCGCGGTCGGCGCGGCGCGCGTCGCCCTCGGACTGCCGCTCGGGCGTCGGACCCTCACCAGGAGTCGGGATTTCCGGTTCGTTCACTCGCCACGCTCGTGAAGGCGGTTGCGAAGCCAGGCACGCGCTGTGCGCCAATCCAGCTCGATGGTGCGCGGGGCGAGCTCGAGCAGTTCGGCGACCTCGTCGACCGTCAAGCCGGCGAAGAAGCGAAGCTCGACGATTCGCGCCAAGCGCTCGTTCACCTCGCCGAGCTCGGTGAGCGCTTGCTCGAGATCGAGGGCATCGATGATCCGGTCACCGCCATCCGATCCGATGCCGCACAGCGTCACGCGCTCCCACGCACCCTCGCCGCCGCCGCGCTTCTCGGAACGCCGGCGCCGGGCATGGTCGGCAAGCACATATCGCATCGCCTTCGCAGCGACGGCGAGAAAGTGCGATCGGTCCTTCCACGCGATGTTGCCCGAGGAGATCCGCAGGTACGCCTCGTGCACCAACGCGGTCGGCTGGAGCGTGTGGTCGTTGCGAACGTTTCGGAAGTAGGCCGATGCGCGGTCGCGAAGATCGCGGTAAACGAGCTGGAGGGCCCGCTCGCCAGCAGCCGCGTCGCCCGCCCGCATCGCCCCGAGGAGGGCGGTCACATCGCTCGCCTCGATGGGCGGTGTGAGGGGGTTCGATTCGAGAGGCGCGGGGTCAGGCATGAGAGGCGATCGCGCGGTCGATTCTACGGGTGGGCTGTCGCCGAACGGACGCTCCAATTCGGGCTTCACCGGACTTTCGCCGGTCGCCCCGAGGGTCGAGCTCGGGGCGAATACCGCAGGGGCGCTTAGCACTACAGCGCCCCTTATGTTCTGCTGCGGCCGAGCGGATGCCTTCGCTGGCAGCGTCGATGCTTGGTTTCGGCCCTCGACGTATCGCTGCGGATACGCCTTCGGGCCAAAACCCCCCGCTCGCCCTCGCGACGAACATAAGGGGCGCTGTAGTGCTAGGGGGGGGAACGAAAATCTGCGCGTTCCGCCGAGGCATTGCGATCAGGGCGTGACTGGCGCGCGCCTCCGCTTGCCACCGATGGCACGGAGGGGCATGCGCGTCCAGACGCTCACCCTCTTCGGAAGGACCTCGTCCATGCCCTTCGGATCCCGTCACACGCTTCTCGAACGCCCGGCGATGGTGGGCAAGGCCCTCCTCGCATCCGCGATCCTGATCGCCGTCGCCACCACCCTGCCGGTCGCCGCGGGCTCGACCCCGCTCGGCACCGCCATCACCTATCAGGGGCGGCTCGCAGCGGGCGGAGTGCCCTTCAGCGGCCCGATCAGCGCGTCCTTTCGCCTGTACGACGCCGCGGTCGATGGCACGCTCGTCGGGACGGAGTTGGTCTTCCCCGCACTCGAGGTGATCGACGGCGTGTTTGTGGCCGACCTTGACTTCGGTGACGGCGTCTTCGTGGCGACGGCCCGATGGATGGAAATCGAGATCAATGGCGAGATTCTCACGCCACGGCAGCCTGTCCTGCCAGCACCGCTCGCGCTGTTCGCGCTGAACGGCAATCCCGGTCCGATGGGACCTGTGGGCCCGGTCGGCGCTGATGGCGCGATCGGACCGATGGGTCCGATGGGGCCGGTCGGCGCTGACGGTGCAACCGGACCGGTGGGTCCGCAGGGGCCGGTCGGCGCTGACGGTGCAACCGGACCGGTGGGTCCGCAGGGGCCGGCTGGCGCTGATGGCGCGACCGGTCCGATGGGTCCGCAGGGTGCGACCGGTTTGACCGGCGCGACGGGCCCACAGGGTCCGCAAGGAATCCCCGGACCGCAGGGGTTGCAGGGGCTTGTCGGCCCGCAGGGGCTCATCGGTCCGCAGGGCCCCATCGGTCCCCAAGGCCCAGCGGGCGGCGATTCGTTCTGGACGCTCAGCGGCACGATCGCCTACTACAGCGGCGGCAATGTCGGCATCGGCACCAGCACGCCGACATCGATCTTCGCGACGAGGTCGAGCGTTGACTTCGGCGGCATCACCATTCAGACCGGCGACAACACGCTCGATCAGGGCATCCGATTTCAGAACAGCACTGCGAATTTCACATGGGCCATGATGCGATCGGAGAATGGGGCCAACCAGGCCGATCTTGTCTTCTATGGGGGCAACGGCACCACCGACCCAAGCCTGCTCGCTGAGCGGGTGCGATTCACGCGCACCGGTCGCGTCGGCATCGGCACGATCGGAGCACCTGCGGCGCGGCTGCATCTCGGTGGCACTGCCGGTACCGACGGCATCATGTTCCCTGACGGAACGCTTCAGACGAGCGCGACGCTGGTCGGTCCTGCGGGGCCGGCCGGTCCCGTCGGTCCCGCAGGCCCTGCCGGCTCGTCGCCGTGGGGCTTGAATGGAAGCGACATGTCGTTTACGAGCGGCAATGTTGGAATCGGAACATCAACACCGACGAGCCTCTTCGAAGTCAAGAAGGGCTTGAGCATGGCGGATGCCGCCCGCTTCACGAACTCGAACGGAGCATCGCAGCTTCGCGTCAATGTCTCGGGCAACGCCACCAGCGGTTCAAGCGATCTTCAGGCCTGGAATACCTCTACCGACACCGTCAACTCGTTTGCCGTCAATCCCAGCGGCGGCAATGTCGCGATCGGAAAGGCGAGCGCGAGCTTTCCGCTCGATGTTGCGGGCGACGCCCGTTTCGCCGCGAAGCTCTTCACGACGGACGACACGGGCATCGGCACGACCTCGCCGACCTCTCGCCTCGAAGTGAAGAAGATCGCCGGCGCCATCGACATCGCGCGATTCACGAACTCGACGGGGCTGTCGCAACTTCGGTTGGACACCGCGTCGGGTCTTGCCTCGATCCAGGCCATCAATCCGTCGACCTCCGCGAACCACGGTCTTACGCTCAATCCTCTCGGCGGTCCGGTCGGCATCGGCGTCGCAGATCCCACGACGCCGCTCGATGTGCTCGGGAACACGCACATCCTCGGCAATGTGAGCGTGGGCGACGACAACTTCACCAACAATCCGGCCGACCTCAGCCGCTTCCTTCGCGTGCAGGGCGATGTCGCCGCGGCGAGCTTTCCCGGGAGCGCCGGACTCGTGCTCTCAAACCCCGGCGTGGCAACCTACTCGATGTTTACGAACACCGATGGCGGCCTCTCGTTCTTCAAGGGAGCGACGCCCGGCCCGACCATCAACGGCAAGAACCTCGAGGTGGATGGCGGTGACCTGACTATCCGAGGCGGCGGCAGCATCGCAGTCGCCCCGTCGGGCGGCGGGATCATCCCGATGTATGTCGAAGCCAGCCGGGGTGACAGCAATTCCGACGGGACCTCCGATGCGGACTATGTCGCGAAGTTCCGCAACACGAACTACCACGGCTCGGGCATCATCGTTCAAATCGACCATACCCAGAGCAATCGATATAACCATTATGTCATGTTCTGCGACGAAACCTACATGCACGGACGCATCGAAGGATTCAACTACCTGTCGGCGGCCGATTGGGATCCGCCGGAGCTGAACAGCATCGACGATGTCCAGGCGTGGATGTGCTACGCGACGGGCCTCGGTCTCGGCATGCCGGACAGCGTCGTCGGGTTCGCGACGATGGTGGCAAACGCCAACGCCGCGATGGCCTGCCGCGACAACGGCGTCATCTACGAGTCGGGTTTCGGCGACTACGCGGAGTGGCTCCCGCGGCTCGATCCGAGCGAGAAGATGGTGCCTGGGCAGATCGTCGGCGTCTTCGGCGGCAAGATCTCCACGAAGACCGAGGGCGCCGAGCAGGTGATGGTGATTTCGCGAGCGCCGATCGTTCTCGGCAACATGCCGGCGGCGGGGGACGAGTCGCTCAACGAGAAGGTCGCCTTCATGGGCCAGGTCTTCACTTGGGTGCTCGGCGAGGTCGAGTCGGGCGACTACATCGTCGCCCTCGGCAACTCAGGCTATGGCTACGGCAAGTCTGCGGATGAACTGACGGTTGAGGACCTCGGCCGCATCGTCGGGCGGGCCTGGGATGGTCAGGCCGGCGGAAAGGGACTCGTCAATGTCGTCGTCGGCGTCGAGGCAAGCGAAGAGGCGGCGATCCTAAAGGGGATGGAAGCCCGTCTCGCCGATCGTGCCTCCGAGACCGCTACGCTCAATAGCGAGGTCGCCGAGCTCAACCACGAGGTCGCCGAGCTGCGGGACGAAAACGAGGAGCTGCGCAGCCGACTGGACGCCCTCGAGTCGCTCGTTCAGCAACTGTCGTCGGCTGCCCAGCGCAGCGGAAAGTGAGCCGCGCGATGCAATATCAATGGAACGAATCACACGGCCGCGTCACACAACGGCGAAGCGCCGTGCTCGCCCGAGTCGCGTTCGTCGCGGGACTCCTCGCGGCAGCGTCCCTCGCGGGAGGCATGGGAGCCGGAGGTCGGCTCACGCTCGGCCCGTATGAGTTCGCTTCGGGAGGCGGTCGAAGCGAGAGTAGCTCCTATGCGGTGATGGGAGTCACCGGCGTCTGGCAGGCGGGGAAGTCAACGAGCGCGACCTACTCGGTCGCGGGTGGCTTCCTCGAGGCTGCGGGCGACGCGGGTCCGACGACACCACCCTGTCCCGCGGACCTCACCGGCGATGGCGCCGTCGACGGCGCTGATCTCGCGACGCTCCTCGGCAACTGGGCGAACGCGGGCGTTGCCGACTTTGATCGATCGGGTGCGGTGGACGGAGCGGATCTTGCGACGCTCTTGGGTGCGTGGGGGCCCTGTCCAGTGTCTTGAGCAAAGCGACCGGGCGATCGGCCCCGATCGACATGCGACCGCGGCGGCGCTTCACTCGTGAGGTGCCGCCGCGGCTGTCGTTGTGTCGGTGGACCCGCTGGCTTGCGCGAAGTTCGCGTGAAGCGCAGGTCTGGTCCACGGCACTCAGTACGATGAATCGAAAAGACCGGCCCCGAAGGCGATCAGTGCCATGTGCAGCCGGTGACCGTGCGGGCGAGGAGCCGATGGCCGGAACGGAAAGCCAGTCGAACAGGCCGCTAAGTCTCCGAAGCAACGAGGTGACCGGTGAACGCGCCAGGCAACGCACATCCACAGCCAACCAGCCCGCCTGTCGCGCCTCCCACCCATCCGGGGAGCGTCATTTCCGAGCGATCGCCTGCGCCGACCAAGATCAATACGCCGCTTCGTCTCGTTGCACTCTGCATCGGGTCGATTGCCGCCATGGCTGCGTGGCCGCTGTTGGGCATTCTCCTGACGCACCGACTCTTCGACGAGAACACCGAGGCGTTCATGCTCTTCGGGGGAATCACCTTGTTTCCCCTCATGATTCTCGCGCTCTTCGGTTCCGTTCCCGAAGAGGTCCTCATCGTGGTGTTGATGCTCGTCTGGCTGGGGGTTGCTCTCCTCCCCGGCATCCTGGTTCGTCGCCGACTCCGATCGTGGATGGCCATCGGCATCTTGTTGGGTGCTCAGTCGGCATTCGCCTTCGCCCAGGCAGTGATGGGCGCATTGCTGATCATTGGGAAGAGCGTCTAAAGACTGTGCGGACGGTCGTCTCGAGATCGGCTGCTGCGAAGTGGACACGCTGAACGCATCCACGCGGTCCTCGCGATTGCGTGACTGCCCGCGTGAATGCCCGCCCAACTGCCGGTGCGCTGAATTCGGCCGAAGCCTCTGCTACCGTTCCGACATGCTTCTTTCGGCAACTCGCATCGCCGTCTCCGCACTCGGCCTCCTCTCCTCCCTTGCGATCGCGGCGCCGGCGACGGCGCAAGTCCACTATCACGACAGCGGCTATCCGTGGAAGCACCGCGCGGAGAGTGGCCCCGATGCCGAGGTTCCGGGGTGGTACTACAACCTCGGCATCACCGGCATGCGTGCGGAACTCGTGGCCGACGCGCCGAAGTCACTCGTCATCCGGCATGTGTTCGCCGGTACGCCCGCAAGCGGTGTCATCCTCGTGGGCGACCACATCATCGGCGCTGGCGGGCAGGCGTTTCGCGACGCCCATCGCAATGGCTACGGCGAGGAGTACTTCGGCGCGACAGGTCCGGTTCAGGAGCTTGCGGCGGCGCTCGAGGCTGCCCAGAGTCGCGAGAGCAAGACGCCCGGCAAGCTCTCGCTGACGCTTCTGCGCGACGGGAAGGAAGTGTCGGTGGTGCTCGATGTCGGCACGACCTACGGAAGCTTCGCAAAGGAGTATCCGGCGAACTGCGCGAAGTCCGAGCGGATCGTCGGCGAGTTGCTTGCGTATCTCGTGAAGAGTCAAGGGGCCAACGGATCCTTCGGAAATCCCGTGCACGACACCTTCGCGCCGCTCGCCCTCCTCGCGAGCGGTGAGCAGCGCTATCTGCCTGCGGTCGATCGATGCGTGCGGCATCTCGCAGCGTCGACGAAGGCATCCGATGAGGCTGCGAAGGACGGGCTTCCCAACTGGACCTACATGGGCGCGGCGATCGTGCTGAGCGAGTATTACCTCGCGACGCGCGAGGCATGGGTCCTGCCTGAACTCGAGGAGATCCGCAGCTTCATCGAGGCGGGCCAGTATCTCGACATGTCGCAGATCAATCCGAGGTCGAAGGAGTCGCATCCGGACAGCTACCCGACGGGGCCGCGCGATGCGCACGGAGGATGGGGGCACAATCCCGGCTTCGAGGGCTACGGACCGATCGCGATGATTACCGCGCAGGGGGCGCTCGGCTATGCGCTGATGTCGCGATGCGGCATCACGATCGATCGGGCCCGACACGACGCCGCCTATGAGTTTCTCAAGCGCGGCAGTGGGGCGAATGGATATGTTTGGTACGGCGATCGCAAGGGTGGCGGCGATGACGATTGGGCGGACATGGGCCGCACCGGCGCGTCCGCGATCGCGAACTTCATGAGTCCCTATCCCGATGCCTCGTATCGCGAGCGTGCTCGGCTGCACGCGAGCGTGATCGGCCGGCATCCGCAGAGTTTTCCCGACACGCACGGTTCACCTGCGATGGGCATGGGATTCACGGCGCTCGGCGCAAGCGTCGTTCCAGCCGAATTCCGCAAGCTCATGGACGCCAACCGCTGGTGGTTCGTGCTCGCCCAGTGCGCAGACGGAACCTATTACTATCAGCCGAATCGGGACAACGCCGGCTATGGTTCCGACTCCCGCATGACTGCATCGTCGGTGACGGCGTTCATGTTGCTTCTTCCGAAGCGCAGCCTGGTGATGACGGGACGGGCGCCGGCACCGGTCGCGCCGGCGGCGCCCGCCGCGCCTGGGGTCGCTCCGAGTTCGCGCTGACGCGGCCCGCGTCGGGCCTGCTAGTCCTCGCGCAGTCGAGATGGTGAGATCCCGTGTTCGGCGCGATGCCAATCCTCGGCCAAGCCTCGGTCTCACCGGCGAACGCGGGCAACCGTGAAGGTTCAGGCTTCGCTCCTTGGATTGCAGCGATGCATGCAGCGCCACACGCGCTTGAAATCGGCGAGCACAGCGCGTCCCGAGAAGCTGCGTGACACGAGTTGCCTCTTCCTTCACGCGAGCCAATCACGCATGTCGAGAATCGCCAGCTTCCGCTGCGCGGGCGATGCCCTTGAGCATGCCGCGGAAAACGATGCCGTGTAGCGGAAGCACCGAATACCAATACGCGATGCCGAGGAGGCCACGGGGGCGGAACCGTGCCGTCATCACCAGATGTGTACCGCTCGTCGGGGCCTGGGACGGCGCCGCGTCGAAACTGAGCGTGGCGACGCCTGGGAGCTTCATCTCCGCCGTCAGTTCGAGTCGGCAGGGAGGGTCGATTGCCGTGACCCGCCAGAAGTCCAGCGCGTCGCCCAGTCGAAGTTCGTCGGAGTTCCGTCGACCACGCCGAAGCCCGGGACCTCCGATGAGGCGATCCATGATCCCTCGAAGTCGCCACAGCCAATCGACTGCGTAGTAGCCGCGCTGACCGCCGAGCGAGGAGACCGCAGACCACACCGCAGCGAGCGGCGCAGGCGTGATCATCTCGCGACGATCGACGAAGACGGTTCCGCCGGCCCATGAGGGATCGCCGGGCATCACGCCAGCATCCGACCACGCGGTTTCGACATCGCTGGCGTGCACCTTGGCGAGCGCTGCATCCATCGCCTCGCGGATGGTCAGGCACTGATGCGGCATGAGCCGCAAGGCCTCGTCGTTCCGGCACACGACCCGGTTGCGCAGGCCTTCGGCGAGTGGACGAGCGATGCTCGCATGGAGCGGGGTGACCAAGTGGATCCACAGTGAACTCAGTCGCGGCGTCAGCACCGGCACGGGAATGACCAGCCGTCGTCGCAGTCGAAGGGCCAAAGCCATTTCGCGCATGAGCTTCGCGTAGGACCAGACCTCCGGCCCACCGATATCGATTGTCTTGCCCGTGGTTGAGGGAGTCTCCAAGGCTGCGATCAGGTAGTGCAGCACATCGCGCACGGCGATGGGTTGCGATTCCGTGTGCACCCAGCGCGGGGTGATCATGACCGGCAGTCGCTCCACGAGATAGCGAAGAATCTCGAATGAAGCGGAACCCGAACCGATGATCATTGCCGCACGGAGGACCGTCACGGGCACGCCGGCTCTCCCCAAGGCGGCTTCGACCTCGCGCCGTGACGAGAGGTGTTCGCTGAGACCCTGGCCGGTCTCCCCAAGTCCGCCGAGGTAGATGATCCTCGGCGTGCCGGCCTTCAGCGCAGCGCGCCCGAATGTCTCGGCGAGGCGCAGATCATGTTGGCGATACTCCGGGCCGGCGGCATCCATCGAATGGACGAGGTAGTACGCCGCAGTGCAGCCTCGCATGGCGGTGCTGAGCTTCTCGTCATCGCCGGCATCGCCCTCGATGATCTCGACCATCCCGTGCCGGGAGGCGGCCCACGGGCGAGCCCGCAGCTTGGCTGCGTTCCGAGCCAGACATCGGACGCGATACCCTCGCTCGATCAGACGCGGCGCCAATCGCCCGCCGATATAGCCTGTCGCGCCGGTCACGAACACCGTCGACAGAGCTGGTTGCGCGTTCATGGATGGCGATCGTAACGGCCGAAGGGCAACTCCATCGCCGCTTTCGGCATCATCTCGGGCCCCAGCGCTGCGAGGCGGCTCGCCCGGAGTCCGGGGAAGCGGCTGGCGCTTGCGCGATGAGGTCGGGCGGTTTCTTTCGGTCGAGCACAATCTCGGATCACTCTCTGTTGATCGTTATTCATGAGTGATTCGATCCATTTTGATTGTGCGGTGGTTTGTGCATCGAAGTCTGCCTAGAGTCCACCCCGGCACGTGAGAACACTGAGCTCCGTTGCCAGTGCTCTCGCGAATTCCAGTGCCGCTGCGAATCGTGGTGTTCAACTCGTCGACATGCGTCTCGTGATGCGCATCACACGGCTCGCCCGTGTCTTGCCCGTTCACCGAAGACAAGACCGATCTGAATGCTGTACGCCGCATCGACTCAACCGTTTGTTCGGTGGGTGATGTGACCAGCGTTCGGATCGGAGGTGATCGCATGCCTGTCGACGGCTTCACCACTCGCAGATGGCTGGCCGGTCATTTCTGAGAGGAAACAGATGAACGAACAGGCAACCACGACTGCGACGACCCTCCGCGCCCTTCGCCCGCGCGGCGGTCCCCCGCACGGCAGGCGAACGATGCAACTGACGGCGGCTCTCCTCGCAAGCTCGCTTGTTCCGATGGCCTTTGGTGCCGACACGCTCTATGGCGTCACGAACAAGAACAGCGACGGCTATGCCGAAATGGTCAGGATCGATCCGCGCACCGGCACCGCAGAGCACTTCCGGTGGCTTGAGATTCCGCCGGGATTTGTCCCAGAGTCGATGACCTTCCATCGAGGCGAGGGCGAGTTCATCGTGATGCTGAGCGGACCGGACTATCACGCACCGTTCGCACTCTTGCGCTTCGAGCCGCGCTCCGACACGACCGTCATCGCTCCCGTGTCCGGATTCCCGCCCGATGAACAGAAACTCCACGGAATCGAGTATCGCGACGACGACGAGACCCTGATGGTGGTCTTCGGAGGTAGTGCCTCGCACCTTGAGTCGAAGGTCGCCGCCATCTCGCTCGATGGCGAAGCGATGGCGTTCTCGAACGACCTCGGCGTTGGCGACATCGACTATCTCGCGTGGCCCGATCCCGAGGGACGGATGATTCTCTCCGATCCGAACGGCCACAACGGCTTTGCCCGGTTGCTCACGCTTGCCGACCCCTTTGGCACGCCGCACATGGAGGTCTACGCCGACACGCCCTTTTACCTTGCACTCGGCGATCCCGCCGTGCGCCGCTCGGACTTTGCGTTCTTTGCGATTCAGTATGACGCAAAGAACGGATCGCTTCTTCAACTCATCGACGAAGATTATGAAGTGCAGGGAGCCTTCGGCACCGACGAGCAAGTGGTCGGGATCGCGTTCGCGACGATCACCTGCCCCGGCGACCTCAATCAGGATGGATTCGTCGACGGCGTTGACCTCAGCATCCTTCTGGGCAGTTGGGGCTCGATCAGCGGAGACCTGGACGGAAACGAAGTGACCGAAGCAACGGACCTCGCGCTCCTGCTCGGCTACTGGGGGCCCTGCATCGACACGAGTGTGCCCACGACATAACGCCAACGCACGAGCAGGATCTACCCCTGACAACACCGCCGTGTCCTTTCACACGGCGGTGTTGTCTTCGTTCGATGAAGCGCGTCCAGTCGTTTGGGCACTCGTATCCAGAATGTGGGTGTCCAAAGTGGGAGGCGCTGAAGTGGGAAGCGGGTGTCCAGAGTGGGGGGCCGCCCAGCGGCGGGCGCCACCGCTCCTCGATGGATAACCCCGAGCGTCGCCGAGTTTCGCGTTCCGACCTACGCGCTCGCCAGCCAGGTCAGCCAGGCCATGTCGCCGATGTCGCCGATTGGGACCTTCGCCGGGGTTGGCATCGGGATGTCCTCCGCGTGACGGTAGAGCCCGATCGACTCCGACCCGCTTTTGGCGGATCGACCGCAACGGTCACGAGGAGACCCTCAGGTGTGTGGCGAAGCGTCCTGCGGATGAGCCTGATCCCCGAGCGCGACGCGCATGTCGCGATGCCCGGAACCATGGCGGGAACTATGGCGGGAACTATGGCGGGAACCATGCCCCGAAACAATGCTCCGAAACAACGCCCGTTCACCATGATCGCGCCTTCCTCGACGCGCATCGAGACCGTCGAGCTCATCGGCTGACAATCGGCTGACAATCGGCGGACCCAACGGTTCGAGCGAGCGGCCCTCGATCCGGTCCTCGACGCAGATCCACAGGCCGTCCAACGCACGGAGAGCGTCGTCCGTCGTCGATGTCGGGGGCGAAGACGGGGGCGCGGGCTGGGCGGGTGCCTGCGTCGAACGGGCACTCGCGGCCAACGCCATTGAGAGCGAGCCGAGCGTTGCGAGGAGTGTCAACGACCTGACGAGCCAAGTATGCGAGGTACGCGTGCGCATGGTGCGTCCTCCAGGGCAAGTCGCTCGAGAAATCCAACAGGCCTCGAACGAGACTGAACCTGCGAGCGCCGACCCTTCGACGCACCGTATTCAGCATTCTGTACTCTTTGCACTTCCACGCCCACTGCGCGACATGAACGGTATCGTGTGCTCCGACGAGACGCGCGAGCTCGGTGGCGATGCGCAGCGGGGAGCCCCATGGCAGAGCATCCAGCCGACGACGAATCATCCCTGGCCCGATCCCCACGCGGGGTGCCGCCGGAGCTCGCGCGACGATTCCCGGCGACCTACGCCCGACTCCGATCCATCGCGGCCACGATCCTCCACGACGAGCGGACCGATCACACGCTTGAGGCGACAGCGCTGGTGCACGAGGCGTTTCTTCGCCTCTCGGAGAACAACCGGACATTCTCCTCCGATGACGAATTTGTCGCCGTCGCCGCTGCCCAGATGCGTCACGTTCTCGTCGACCACGCACGCCGCGCGAAGGCCCTGAAACGCGGTGGTGCTCATCGCCCCGCGTCCCTGGACACCAGCGCCCTCGGCGTGCCCGCTTCCGCGGGTCGGTCGGTGGACCTTTTGGATCTCGACGAACTCCTCTGTCGCCTCGAGACGCTCGAGCCGCGCCAGGCTCGGCTGGTCGAGATGCACCTCTTTGGCTCGCTTCCGATCGAGCGCGCGGCAACACTGCTGGGGATCGCCGAGCGGACGGCGTTCAACGACTGGCGAATGGCCCGGGCCTGGCTCCTGAGCCAGCTCACCGGTTGAGTCTGCGAGTCGGCGCGGACGAATGGACGCGATCGTCGCATGCGATGACCTGCTCGACATGGGAGCGAGCCCACCAAGACTGCCGAGCCTCACCCATGGACACCGACCGATACCGAGCGCTGCAACGGCTGTTCGAGGAACTGCGGGATCTCCCGGCGTCACGACGTACCGCGGAGGTGGACGCCCGCTGCGCCGGCGATCCGCTGCTCCGCCAGGAGCTGCTCGCGCTACTCGCCGTGGACGACTCCGCCTCGACCGCGCCGTTGCTCGGCGCGCTGCGCGCGGCGGTGGCCGAGGGCATCTCGCCCGGCGACTTCCTTGGTCCCTACCGGATCATCGATCGCATCGGCGCGGGTGGCTTCGGGATGGTGTTCAGCGCCGAGCAGCAGGTCCCGGTGCGACGCACGGTCGCCATCAAGGTGCTCCACCCGGGGCTGAACAGCGCTCATGTCGTCGCCCGATTTCGCGCCGAGCAGCAGGCGTTGGCGCTGATGGACCATCCCAACATCGCTCGCATCTACGACGCGGGCATCACTCCGGCGGGACTTCCATACTTCGTGATGCAGCTTGTCCCGGGCGACCCGATCACGCGCTATTGCGAACAGGCGTCGATGTCCGTCCGCGACCGGATCCGGCTCTTCGAGAAGGTCTGCGGCGCCGTGCAGCACGCCCATGCGAAGGGCGTCATCCATCGTGACCTGAAGCCATCGAACATCCTGGTCACGCGCGACATCGACGGCGAGGCGCAGCCAATGGTCATCGACTTCGGCGTCGCCAAGGCGATCACGGCCGATGTCGAGGAGACGCGCGTGACCGCCGCCGGTCAGGCGATCGGCACGTGGAGCTTCATGAGTCCCGAACAGGCCGAGGCCCGCAGCGATGTCGACACGCGGAGCGACATCTACTCGCTCGGCGTCGTCCTCTACGAATTGCTCACCGGCCTTCGCCCCTTCGATGAGGCGACGCTTCGTCAGGCTGGATCGGATGAGATTCGCCGGATCTTGCGGACCGTCGATCCGCCGAGCCCCAGCCAGCGGCTCTCAGCCGATGGAACTCGGCCCGACCGTCGCGAGCTCACCCGCACGCTGCGGAGCGAACTCGAGTGGATTCCGATGCGGGCCATGGAGAGGGAGCCGGGGCGGCGGTATCAGACTGCAGCGGCTCTGGCCGATGACCTTCGCAACTATCTCGACGGCCGTCCGCTCGTGGCTCGCCCGGTGTCCCGCTGGTATCGCCTCCGCAAGTTCGTGCGCCTCCATCGGGGAGCGGTGACGGCGCTGCTGGCGGTCAGCCTCTCCCTTCTCGGCGGGATCATCGCGACCTCCTTCGCACTCCTTGAAGCGAGGGCCCGTGCCGCGGGGGAAACGAAGGCCAAGAACGAAGCCGTCGCGCGCGGCGTCGAGGCGGTGCAGGCGAGCACCGAGGCGATTCGGCAGCGGGAACGCGTCGAGTACGAGTCGTATGTCGCCAACATCGAGATGGGGCTGGCGCTGGCCGAGGCGGGGCGCCCCGACTTCGCCCAACGCCGACTCGAGCGCTGCCCGCCCGGCGAACGGCGGAACTTCGAGTGGCTCTATCTCCATACCCTCCTCAACCGCAGCCTCTCGACGCTCGGCGGCCACACCGCGGAGGTCAACGACCTTGCGCTCAGCCCGACGGGGCATCGCATCGCCACCGCCTCGGTCGATCGCACGATTCGACTCTGGGACGGCGAATCGTCGGCCCAGATCGCGGTGCTCGATGGCCACACCGCCCCGGTCCTCACCCTCGCGTTCAGTCCCGACGGCACCATCCTCGCGAGCGGGTCCGACGACGGGACGGTGCGGCTCTGGTCTGCCGCGGACGGGTCGCTGCTCCGCGTGCTCGAAGACCAGGCCAAGGTGGTCCACGAGGTGCTGTTCAGCGCCGATGGTGCAACGATCGCGGCCGTCTGCCGGGACGACACGGTGCGGCTCTGGCGTCCCTCCGGCGAGCAACTCCCGCGTCTCCGCGGCGAGGGAGTGCTGTGGACCGCCGCATTCAGTCCTGACGGCCGGACGCTTATCGCCGGCGGAGACTCGGGCGAGCTGTACGCGTGGGAGACGGCCACGGGCGTTCGGACCCACACGCTGCGGGCCCATGAGCGGCGGATCCGCGATGTCGCCTTCGCACCGGATGGACGCCGAATCGTGACGGCCAGCGAGGACCGCACCGCCCGCGCGTGGGATCTCTCCGACCCGGCGTCGTCACTCGTGTTCACGGGGCACGGGAACTTCCTGCGAAGCGCCGCGTTCAGCGCCGACGGAACGCGTCTGCTGACCGCCTCGGACGATGCGACGGCGCGAGTGTGGGACACCTCCACCGGCGCGGTGGTGTTCGAGATTCGCGGCCACCGGTCCGGCCTCAACAGCGCCCGCTTCAGCGCCGACGGAACGAAGATCGTCACCTCCTCGGACGACTGCACCTCGCTGATTTGCAGCAGTTCGCTCGGCGCTGTGCTCTCCACGCTGGTGGGCCACACCATGCGGGTGCAGAACGCCCTGTTCACGCCGGATGGAGCGCGGGTGGTCACCGCGTCGTTGGACGGCACCGCTCGGGTGTGGGACGCGGGCGATGCGATGGCGTCGAGGGAGTTGCGCGGTCACTTTCGCATGGTGCGCTCGCTGGGCCTGAGTAGCGACGAGCGGCTTCTCGTCAGTGGCTCCGCCGACACCGAAGCTCGCGTCTGGGACTTGGCGACAGGGCAGAGCCTGCGACGGCTCCGCGGACACTCGAAGGGGATCAGTGCGACCCTCTTCGCCGATGGCGACGCCGCCGTCCTGAGTGCTTCGCTCGATGGCACGATTCGCGTCTGGGACGCGGCCTCGGGCGAGTCGCTGCGCACCCTCACCTTCCACACCGCTCCGGTCCTCTCACTCGCGACGCGCCCTGACGGTGTACAGGCGATGTCCGGAGCGGGCAACGACGAGGCGTTCCTCTGGGACGTCGGCACCGGCCAGGTCGTCCGCTCGCTCGCTCCGCACGGTGGCCGGTATGTGGCGTGGAGTGAGGATGGCCGGTTCATGGCGACGGCGACGCCGAATGCGGCCTTCGTGCTTGCTGCGGACACCGGCGAACTGATCGCGACGATCGATGCGACGAAGGGCGACTTCACCTCCCTCGCGTTCAGCCCCGACGCGAACTCCCTGATCACGACCACGATGGGAGATGTTGCACAACGCTGGGCGCTGCCGAGCGGCCAGCCGCTCCAGACGTACACCGGCCACGCCAGCCGAGTCTGGTCGGCGTCGGTGAGCCCCGACGGCCGTCGCATGGCCACGGCCTCGTTCGATCGTTCGGTGCGGATCTGGGATGTCGAGACCGGCGTGACGCTGGCCGACCTTCACGGTCACACGCTCAGCGTCACGCAGGTCCGATTCAGCCACGATGGCTCGCGACTCTTCAGTTGCTCCAACGATGGTGGGATTCGCGTCTGGGATTCCCAGCCGAGCCATGTGCGGGCGGCGGTTCGCGCGGCGCAGCAGGAGGGTCGGGACGGTGCCGAGATCATCCGTGCTTGGATGAAGCGAGTGGGATCGCCCGAGTGAGGTCGTCCGAGTGACGGGCTGTCACCCTCCCCACGCCCCCAGGAGAACGCTCAGATCGGCCGCGTTGACGAGGCCATCGCCGGTCAGGTCGCCGGGTCCTGGCGTTCCCCATGCGCCGAGCAGGATGCTCAGATCCGCCGCATTGACCACCCCGTCGCTGTTCATGTCTCCGGTGACCGGTTCTCCGCACAGATCGATCGCCTCGGCCACGCAGATCCCATCCCACTGCGCCTGGCAGCAGAAGGGATCCGCGACGCAGACCGACTGACAGCAGCCGAAGTCATCGCAGCCCGGCCCGTGCACGGAGAAGCACGTTCCGGCCTGAGGCGACCCGCAGCCGTAGCAGGCCGCGTACGCACCGTCGACGCAGATCCCGTCCCACTGCGCCTGGCAACAGAAGGGGTCCGTGGCGCAGACTGCGGTGCAGCACGATCCGTCGTCGCAATAGGGACTGCCGTGGGCCGCGAAGCAGGAGCCGGTGCCTGCATCGCCGCAGAAGGGAAGCTCGATCTCGACGACGCCGTAGTTGTTCTGGCCGCCGTACACGTTGACGTCGTTCCAGGTGCCGATCGTCGGGTACATCTCGACATAGTCCTGCTCCTGGAAGTTATCGGGCGCGCCGGGTGCCCACGGCGCGTAGCTGAGCGGCTCGCCGTTGACCCAGGCGAAGGTCCCTTCGCTTGCTGCGTCGCTCAGCCCAAGCCACACCTCGCGCTGTTGGGAGCCGCTGTTGGCGACATTGATGCGGATCCACTCCCGCTCGGCCGCGTTCGATACCGTCGCAAGGTGCCCTCCCATCGCGGCAGCCTTGATCGACGCATTGTCATACGAGGCGATGTCGATAAGGAAATACTGATTCCCGTTGCTCGGATTGGTGAAGGGGCCCGCGAGGACCGGCACCGCGCAGAGCTCAAGGGCACCGTCGACGCAGAGCCCATCCCACTGCGACGCGCAGCAGAACGGGTCCGCGGCGCAGACCAGGCCGCAGCAACTCGTGTCGTTGCAGTAGCCGCCGGCGTGGGCGACCTTGCACGGACCGGTGGCATCCCCGCCGCAGGAATAGCAGAGACCCACGGCTTCGTCGGCGCAGATGCCGTCCCACTGCGTCGCGCAGCAGAAGGCGTCGATCGCGCAGACCGCCTCGCAGCAGAGCTGGTCGTTGCAGTGCGGCGTGCCGTGCGCCTGGGCGCAGCTACCGGCCGAGACGCCGCCGCAGCCGGTGCAGTAGTCCGTCGCCTCGATCGTGCATTGCTGGTCCCACTGGACATCGCAGCAGAACGCGTCGACTGCGCACACCGCTTGGCAGCACATCGCATCGCTGCACCCAGGATTGCCGTGCGGCTCGTAGCAACTGCCGGCCGCGGGGCATGGGACGAGCGGCTCGACAAGCCAACCTTGAAGTCGGGCCGTGATCCAGCAGTGCATGCGCCCGGCCTGTTGCGGCGTGAAGGCCGACCAGCAGCCGGGGCCCGCATAGCCCATGAAGTTCTCCGGCTGGGCGTCCCACGGCAGACCCGTGCAGGGATCGTTCGAGCTCGGCCCGTTGCAGTTCCCGAGGACCTCGGTCGGTGTGGGCGGCGTGTCGGCACAGTAGTCGCCGGTCACGTTGCTGCCCGGCGGCGACTCGTAGCACGCGCTGCACGTGCCGACTTCGCTGACCCCGGTGTGGGTGTGGAAGAGCCCAAGGCAGTGTCCGACTTCGTGGGTCAGAACCTCATTGGTGCTGTCCCACGAGTCCTGATCGATGATGATGCCGCCGCCGTTCCGGAGGGCGATCGGCGTCCACGGGAAATGTCCCATGCCGGACCAGCAGCACTGGACTTCGACGACATACACGTTGAGCTGCGTCGCCGGCGACTCGGCGTAGGTGTTCTTGAGGCCCGACTCCTCGCTGTTGGGATCGAAGTCGCGGTACTCGCTGTCGTTCACGAGGTGCGCGGTGTGGGTGAACTGGATGCGGTACGGCGCGAAGTCTGCGTTCAGCTTGGCCACCTGGAGCGCAGTCTCCCCGAAGGTGGTGGTGACTCCGTCACCGTTGTCATAGCGAAAAATGTGAATGCGCAGCCGAATCGTCTTGATCGGCATCTCCGGGAAGGGGATGTAGAGGTCGCGCACCGTCGGGTTGTCGCAGTCCCCCTGCAGCGGGCAGCCGCCGGCGATGCCGCTCGCGGCTTGATCGGGAAAGTCGCGAAGCCACGCCTCGTGTGTGCCGCACAGGGGGACGGTCTGGTCGGAGACCGCCGGTGGGGGGCTCGCCTCTGGCGGGTCGGCCGATGCCCCGGCCCGAACGCAAAGGGTGAGGACACTGAGGACTCCGAGAGCGGACGTTCGCGTCCAAGCTTCGCGCATGAGGGTATCTCCGGGGACTGGCGTGCGCGGTTCGCTCGACCGTGCCGGCCGAGTCACCACCCCCCGCGAAGCGCAGGGTCCTCCGGATGACTGCATCGGATTTCCCTGACTTTGGCGAATTGGCGCGATTGGGGTTTGGGGGTCGAGAGAGCCGATCGCGGCCTCTGGAGAGGTCGTCCAAGAGGGTTGCGTGCCGCGGCCCACCAGTTCAGCGGCCGACCTTGAGCATCATCAAACGCGTGTTGCAACAGGAGCGTCGGACGATCTCGATGCGTTGGGAGAATCAGCCACGGGCGGTCCAAGTGATGTGCGTGCTCTCGCGTTGCAAGGGGCGACTCGAACACCGACACATTGGCGGAGTTCGATCGGTGTGCATCGCGTGCGATGCCGCACGCGAGAGGGCTCGATCCCGCACGGGACCGGGCTTACTCCTACGCTGAGAGAACGACTCACTTTCTGCGGAGAGCATCCGCAGCGGCTTCAGGCTCGCCGTCGTCGAGCGCCCCGCGGGCGGCTGTGCCCATCGAACCGACTTACCCATGCACCACTGCTCCATGCTTTCCTGTCGTTCCATCGCCGCGTCGTGTGCCCTCTGCCTCGCGACGCTCGGCTCCTCCGCCTTCGCCGACATCATCGAACTCGCCTCACCAACGCCGTACGCGTCTGGACAGTTCGGCAACAGTGTGTCCGGCATTCCCGACATTAACGGCGACGGCTACGGCGACTTCATCGTGGGGGCGCGCGGTGAGGACGATGGCACCTTGGACCTCGCGGGCCGGGTGCATGTTTACTCCGGTCGAACCGGTGCATTGATCCGCTCGCATTCCTCGCCGAACACGCAGTTCTTCGGCCAGTTCGGAGACGATGTCGCCGGCATCGGCGACATCAATGGCGACGGCCGCGGTGACTACCTCGTCGGCGCGTCGCTTGAGCACGGCGATGGCGTGTTCCGTTCAGGTCGCGTGTATGTTTACTCCGGCGCGACGGGTACGCTCATTCGAACCCATGTGATGCCCGGCGCCGAAGAGTTCGCGTACTTCGGCTGGAGCCTCGACGCCGTCCCAGACCTGACGGGAGACGCTCGACCGGACTACATCGTCGGCGCGTGGCATGCTCAGACCGACGGTGTTCCCGGTGGGCAATCAAATGGGAGCGCCTATGTCTTTTCTGGTGCATCGGGAGCGCTCGTGCGCCCGGTTGGGTCGCCGGCCACCGCGGTCGGAGGGGGCTTCGGGTGGTCCGTCGCGGGCATTCCTGATGTCAATGGCGACGGGCGCGGCGACTATGTGGTGGGAGCGCCCTACGCGGACCCGCCCTTCGGGGACAACAATGCGGGGCGCGCCTATGTCTACTCTGGGGCGACCGGCGTTCTGTTGCATGAGTTGAAGTCGCCGAGTGAGGAACCCGACGGCAAATTCGGTTACTCCGTCGCAGGAGTGAACGATCTCGCTGGCAACGCACTCGGCGATGTGCTTGTCGGCGCGCCGTTCGAGGATGTGCCAGGCTTCAGCGCAGCGGGACATCTTCATGTTTTCTCCGGAACGCTCGGCGCGCTGGTCCGGACCTTGGCGTCGCCAAGCGCGGAAACGGGCGGTCACTTCGGCATTGCCGCCGCTGGCGTTGGCGACCGCAACGGCAACGGCTTCGAGGATCTTCTCATCGGCGCGTCGGGCGATGGCGGTGGTGCAGCTGATGCGCCGGGGCGCGCGTACATCATGGACGGCTTCACTGGCGGACTGATCGATTCGCTCCAGTCTCCCTATGCGACATCCGGCTTCCGGAACTTCGGTGACGCGGTGAGCGCCGTGCCTGACGCGAATGGCGATGACCTTCCCGACTATTCCGTTGGTGCCTACGCGGATGTTGGTGCGGGCGGACTCGCGTCCGAGGGGCGAGCCTATTACTTTCGCGATCTTGCGAACGACGGTTGCGGAGCGCTCTTCACAACAATTCCCGAAATCACCGAAGGCCTTACGCCGTTCACGAACATCGGCGCGCTCGGCGGAGGATCGGGCGCGGGCTGCGCTGGCGACCACCTCCAGAGCGATGTCTTCTTGACCTATACCGCACCGTGCAACGGCTCCGTCACGATTTCGACCTGCGCCGAGACTGACTTCGACACCATCATCGCGGCCTACCAAGGCTGCGGTTACACGCCGCCGTTCTTCCTCTGCAACCTTTCGACGCTCCTTGCCTGCGATGACGATGGTTGCGGCATCATCGGGGGCGGTTCGACGATCACCTTCAACACCACGATCGGACAGTGCTACCGCATCCGTGTCGGCGGCTACAACGGCGATCAGGGCGAGGGATCCCTTCTTGTCCACTGCGTCCCGAGCTGTGCCGGCGACCTCAACGCGAACGGTGTCGTCGATGCGGCCGACCTGAGTGTTCTCCTCGGAGCCTGGGGCAGCACGACCGCGGGTCCGGACATCGACAACAGTGGTGTCGTCGATGCAGGCGACCTCGCAACGCTACTCGGTAATTGGGGGCCGTGCTGATCGAAGCGACGGCGTTTGCGGAGAGATGTCGGGGCCCCGGGCGATCGCTCGGGCCCTCGTGCTTTCGGTGTCCGCCGATCATGCAGCGTCAAGTCGTGTCGTGCGAAACGACAGGCAACCGACAGCGGTCAATAGCGTGTGCAGGGACAGATGCCCTCATGAAGCGGTACGCGGGCCATCGTTCCGACGCCCGCATGACTGCGTCGAAGGTGACGGCGTGTATATCGATTCATCCGAAGCGCAGTCTGGTGATGACGGGAAGGGCCGCGGTGGATGCGCCGCGCAGTCCGTAACGGATCAAGTCCGTCATCAGGCTCCGGATCCGCGCGGGCCCGACTCCGTCATGCGCCCGAGCACGCGATCCATTGCGCCACGGTAGATCCACGCACGCTCGCTCTCGTCGTGTTGCCGCGCACCTTGCTCGAGGGCCTTCGCGAGCTCGGCCTTGGCGGCTGCGCCGATGGCGTCCTCGCCGAGAAGGACGACCGACACGATCGCAAGCTCATACAGCGCTGCGCACGAAGCGGCATCGCCGGCGTTGAAGCGAGGGACGCCCCGTTCGATCGCGAGCTCGAGAATCGCTGCGGCGCTCTGGGCACGCTGCGGCGCCACGAGGTCCGCCGATGCTGTGGTTGGTGCCGCCTTCTGGGCGGGCAGGACACGGTCGATGATGTGAATGACGCCGTTCGCGGCCTCGATGTCGGCGACTTCGATGCGAGCGCCGGCGACGGTGATTCCGCCATTCGAGAGGCCAGACGAAAGGCCAGTCGAGAGGGCGAACGCCACGGTGCCGTCGCCGGTCATCGTGCGTGCCGAGCCTTGTGCGAGCATCTCGTCGCGCCGGATCGCGGTCGGCAGGACATGGGCTGCGAGCACCGCGGTCAGCGCTGGACGATCCTCGAGGAGCGCCTTGAGCGCATCGGCCGGGATCTCCGCGAACGCCTCGTTCGACGGCGCAAGGAGCGTCCATGGGCCCGAGTTCTGCGCGCCGAGCAGCGAGCCGAGACCCGCCGCGTCGATGGCGGCCCGCAGGGTCGAGAAGCGCTCGTCCTGTGCGACGATTTCTTCGACGCTCCGAAGTTCGGGCACCATCACGCCGTCGATCACATGCACGAGTCCGCCATCGAAGCCGACATCGGTGGCGACGAGACGGGCACCGTCGACGGTGAGTGCGGACGGATCGATCTCGAGCGACTGGCCGGAGAGCGCCTTGAGACGCCGACGCTCGAGCAGCGCGGAACTCTCGAGCGGCTGCGCGACCACATGGTGCTTGAGGATCGCCTGGAGCGTTGGCTTGCCCTTCTCGCTGAGGAGGAACTCGACCTGCTCGCGCGGCAGCGCGGCGAACGCGTCATTCGTCGGCGCGAAGATCGTGAGCTTCGCATCCTTCGGAAACTGAATCCCGGACGCCTTCACCAGATCAAGCAGTGTCGTGAGATTCGCCTTCGTCGCGACCGACTCGAGCGATCCCGCGGAGGAGCGCTCGACCACGGCCGCGCCCATCGGGCGGATCCAGTCGATTTCGATTGCGAAGGGGCCTTCCTGCTTGTCCGAGAGCGTGACGCCGACCGACTCGATCGACGCCGGGTCGAGCGCCGGTGCATTGCGAATGCGTTCGCCGAAGCTGGTTGCGACGCACTGGTCGAACGGGATCTCGACCTCGATCCACTCGCCGGCCTTCGTCTCGAACGCGCGTTCGTAGCCTCCGGCCATGAGCCGCAGGCGCGACGATCGGATGTTGCACTGGTAGCTGCGGCCGTCGCCCTTCACGCGGAGCAGGAGTCCCTTCGTACCAGAGAAGGTCCCCTCGGGGACCGCCGTACGGATCTGCGAGAAACCGCCATTGTTCTCAAGCGACAATTCGCCCGTGAAGCGAAGCGTTCCACCCTCGCCCGCCGCGATGCGACCGGTCGAGAGGCCGCCCATAACACCGTCGAGGACGGTCTGCCAGCCCTTTGTGCCGCTGTCGAACTCGAGGTTCGGGCCGGCGCTCGACTGTGCCGAGGCTCCGTGCGGGGAGGAGACGAGCAGGGCTGCAAGCAGCGAGGCGACCGAGATGCTGAAGCGAGTCATGAGGCTGGCGACTTCGTCGGCAACGCGCGATTGGATGCCGCATTCGAGGGGACCGACTTCGCTGGCGGTGTCGTCGCAGCGGCTTCCTGCCACGCCCGCTGCGCTTCCGAGGACGGGGCATGGTGTGACGACCGCCCTCGCCGCACAGGCCGTCTCCGCATTGGCCCGCGGCGCGCCGGCCCTCCACGCACCAAAGTGAGAAAACGGCGAGCGAATACCCCGTCCGTGCAGGTTCGGTCGCCGGACAGCGACCCGCGTGACCGACCCTGTACACTCCCTCCGCTCATGCGCATCGCCGCGATCGGCCCATTCAAGATCGAACGCGAACTCGGCCGCGGCGGCATGGGCGAGGTCTACCTCGCCCGCGACACGCGCCTCGATCGACAGGTCGCCATCAAGGCCCTGCCGCCGCATGTGGCGCAGGATCCAGATCGCCTCGCCCGCTTCCAGCGCGAAGCCAAGGTGCTCGCGTCGCTCAACCATCCCGGGGTCGGCGCGATCTACGGGCTCGAAGAAGCCGGCGGCCACCAGTACCTCATCCTCGAGTACATCGATGGCGAGACGCTCGCCAGCCAGCTCGCCAAGGGCCCGATCCCCGTCGACGAAGCGATGTCCTTTGCCAAGCAAATCGCCGAGGCGCTCGAAGTGGCGCACGAAAAGGGCATCATCCACCGCGACCTCAAGCCCGGCAATGTGATGGTGACGGACGAGGGTGCGGTCAAGGTGCTCGACTTCGGCCTGGCGCGGACTTCGGACGCTCCTCCGTCGTCGACCGGCGCCGTCGCGCTGGGCGATACCGCGTCCGTGACTTCGCCTGCGCGGTTCGCCAACAGCCCGACCATTCCCGGCGCGATCATGGGCACTGCCGGGTACATGTCCCCCGAGCAGGCCCGCGGCAAGCCCGTCGACAAGCGCTCCGACATCTTCTCCTTCGGCTGCATCCTCTACGAGATGCTCACCGGCTCGATGCCCTTTCGCGGCGAGACCATCGCCGACTCGATCGGCGCAACGCTGCACAAGGAGTCGGACCTCTCGCTGCTGCCCGCAGCCACGCCGCGGCGCGTGCGCGATCTGCTGACGAACTGCCTCGCCAAGGATCGCAAGAATCGCCTGCACGACATCGGTGACGCGAGGCTGGAACTCACACGCGCCATGACCGAGCCACGCGAAGCAGTTGGCAGCGCCGCCGCCGCCTCGCCACAGCCATGGTGGCGATCGGTGGGAGCGTTGGCCACCCTCTCGCTGGTCGCGTTGACGGTGCTGACTTCGGCGATCCTGCTCCGGCCTTCTCAGGACGCCACGCGGAGCGGGCAGCGAGTCCTTCACGCAAATCTGGCGCTGCCCAAAGGTACGACATTTGTCGACGGCGCTCGGGCGGTTGCGGTGTCACCGGACGGCACGCAGGTCGTGCTCTCGCTCGCTCCGAAGGATGGAATGACGCCGCCGTCGCTGTTCCTGCGCGATCTCTCGCGCCCGGAGTTTCGTCCGCTGTCGGGCACCGAGGGCGCGTCGTTTCCATGCTGGTCGCCCGACGGCAAGGCGCTCGCGTTCTTCGCCGGCGGAAGGCTCAAGCGGCTCGACCTCGCCGAAGGCATCGTGCGCGTGCTCTGCGCTGCACCCGTCCCGCGCGGCGCGTCGTGGGGCACGAAAGGCACGATCGTCTTCGCCCCCAGCGCCGGTGGTGGGCTCATGATCGTGAGCGATACCGGCGGCACGCCGACGCCGGCGACCGCGACCACAACGCCCGGCGAGTCGCACCGCTTGCCCCAGATGCTTCCGGACGGGGAGCGGTTCCTCTACTTCGTGCAGAACACGCCAGCCGACGGCGTGTATGCGTACGACTCGGCAACCAAGCAATCCCGTCTGCTGATGAGAGGCTGGACGGAGGCGATCTTCGTGGAACCGGGCCTGCTCGTGTTCGGCCGCGATGAGAACCTGCTGGCACAGCCGTTCGATGTGCAGCGACTCGAACTCACCGGAACGGCGCGGCCCGTCGCCGCCGACTTGTACTACGACAAGACGCGCGCGTACATGAACGCGGGCCTCTCGCCGGAGGGAACGCTCATATTCCAACAGGTGAGCCCCCAGCCCCGCTTCAAGCTCGCGTGGATGGACCGCGAGGGCGAGCGCACGACGCTCCCGGTGGAGCCTCTGGCGATCAGTTGGTCCGGGGCCCGGTTGTCGAAGGATGGCCGGCGCGCCGCCGTCTCCCTCGTGGGAAATCGCTACGAGAACTCGCTCTCCGTGATCGAGCTTGATCGAGGCATTCGGACCCCGCTCGGAGATCCGTCGGTGACATTTGTCTGGGGCAATCTCTGGGGTCCCGGCGATCAAAGCGTCATCGGCAGCGAGGTCCGGGCGGACCAGCAATGCCTCGCCAGCCTGCCGGTCAATGGGGGGCCGGGGTTGCGGATATGGAAAGGTGAATCTGGTTTCGAGAACGATCCGGGCTCGCTCACACCCGACGGGAAGACGATCCTGTTTACGCAGGCCCCTGTCGCCGACAAGCTGCCGGACCTCATGACCGTTCAGTTCGGCGAGGATCAAACCCCAAAGCGATTCATGCAGACGCCCGAGGGCGAGTGGTCGCCGCGCCTCGCGCCATTGGGTGACTTCGTCGCGTACCTGGCGGGAACGGAAGAAGACCCGAGCGGGGCGGTGAAGGTGGTCACCTTTCCGACACCGGCCGCACCGGTGCAGGTCTCGACGATTCCGGCTTGGTTCCTCTCGCTCTTTTGGATCGGCCCCGGCGAGCTCGCCTGGGTTGATCCATCACGGAAGGTGTGGAGCGCGACGATCACCGCCAAGGATGGCCACATCGATGTCGGCCCGCCCAAGCCCATGTTCGGGGGGACGCCGCTCGACAAGCAGATGCGCGTCCTCGATTACGACATCCAGCGCGAGCGATTCCTGGTCGCGATCGAGCACGAGCCGCGCGAAGACCCGCGCCTCATCATCGTCACCGACTGGCGCCAGGACGCCGCGGATTCGGCGCCGGGTCAGCGATGATCGCGATTGGTCGTGTGGTGCTGCGGGACCGGTAGGAGCGTCGCGAGTTTTTGCGTTGGGGCGTGGGGGGAGGAGGGATCGAGATGGGTTACGGCCGGTCATCCAGTCCCAAGGGCTTTCACACGGATGCTTGCAATCGGTCGGGTTGGGATGTGGGCGCGACACCGCGCGACATATCGCATGCGACGGGCGCGTTTCCCAGACTTCGCGGATCGTGGGTCGAAGACCCCAGCAGGCTTGGCCGCAGCCCGAATGGAGTTTCTTAGCGGCCTGCTAGAAGCCGCCGAGGAATCGCGGCGGCGGTGCCAGAGAATCAGGGTCTGCCTGTTGTCGCGTTCGGCGAGTGCGTAGAAGACCGGTAGGGGAGCATCGCGACTGGCGTGTTCAACCCAGCAGCGCGGAGTCCGAGCGCGGTCGCATCGGCGATTCGGTGTGCAGGACGGCGATCGCACGAGGGACCTGTTACTCTTGCTTCCACAGGGCATGAAACCTTCGACCAGTTTGAGAGTTCGGGAGAACTCTGCCCTGAGTCGCGAGAATCGGAGCAGACCATGAAAGCAGTTTCGTTAGCCGTCACAGTTCTTTCTGTCGCTTTCTGTGTGTCATGTGCGCAACGGACCACCCCGATCGGAAGCTCGCAGACAGCCGTCGCGGAGCCCACGGTGGCTCGGGATGGAGCGAACGCCAAGTCCGTTCGCGTCGACGGCACCCACCAAACACGCTTCATCGAGATCTTCCTCGCCCACCGCGACCCCAAGACCGGCAGCTTGGTCGCTGAGTGCTACAACTCCATGTTCACCGCCGCCGGCATCCCCGCCTCGCGTGACACGGCTCCGCAGCAAAGCGTCGAGCGCCTCGATTTCGATTCTATGAAGAGTGAGTACGGCGTCCTCGGCGCTTCGCTGAACGGCCCCAAGCTCTGGCTCCCCAACTGGACCGAGATCGAGTCCGGCGTCGAACGGGACTTTGGTGGCGTCAAGGCCGCGTGGGTCGCCCGCTTGAACATGGGCCAGACCACCGGCGGCGTTTCTGAGAGCACCCCCTACATGCCCAAGACCATCGCCCGCAAGAGCGGCTTGGGTTGGAACAAGGGCACGACCGTCTTCCTCCTTGACGACACCGACGGAAACACCTGGATCATGAAGGGGTTCCAGATCGGTCTCCAGCCGCAGCGGAGCTACGACGAGTTCATCGCAGCTGGGCAAAGCCAGTTCAAGCACCTTCCGCCGGGCTGGAAGGTCCGCGTCAAGACGCTCGAGAAGGACCTGATCGAACGGCCCGAAGGCGGCATGGCCACGATCATGCCAGACGAGTTCTTCAATGTGTACGACAAGACCGGGCCGGGCATGAGCAACTACAAGCCTTGATATGAGGCGCGTTCGGACCAAAGGGTGCGTTTGGCAGAACACACGAGTCACCGCCGCGCACTCCGGAGTTCCTCAATGGTGGACCCCAAGACATCTGGCCAGCAATCCACAGCCGCGGCGTCTGCCGCTGACGCCAACAGCTGCCACTGCCCGCGATGCGGAACCGCCATGGAGTCCGGACGCAGCTATGTCGCCGGCACCCCGCTCGGATTCTTCTCCGTAGGCCTCTCGCTCCAGCACTTGTGGTTCGAGCCGCCGCAGGGCGGGCGCCGTCGGGTTCTGGAGTCCTCGACCTTCTCGTCGAACATCGTCCCCGCCTTTGAGTGCCCGCGTTGCGGCAGCGTGCTGATCGAACCGTCTCGCAGACGCTAACGACGAGCGAGTCACGGCCAGCCGCGTGTCTACCCCGCCCTTCTCCATCCCTGGTCGTAGCCAACGGACGGGTCTGCCTAACGTATCGCTCATGCCGACACGCACGTGCGGAGTTACGATCATCGCGAGGCCTACGGCCTCGGCCGCACGTGTGTGCGGCATAGCTCAAAGTCGTTAGGCCGAGCAGTCCCGATGCTGGTTCGCATCTACACCCCAGCTGGTCGCGAAACCTATCTTGCCTTCGCGCCCACTTGGGTCGATCTTCCACTTGTCTGCGCGCCGATCCTTCGTCCATTTGTACTGCTCATCGGGGGAGATGCGAGAGCGGTGCGAGACAGTGAACTCCAACAGGTAGCTGCCTGCGCCCTTCAAATTGGAGCCGCGTACATCTGCTGTTGGGGACCCGACGCCTCACGCGTTGAAGACGCCTTCGACGACGCTGCCGTGCTGGCGTCTCTGGCTACCGATCCCGAGTCGCCGGATGGTGAAACCGGCATCATGACAACGCAACACGAGAGCGAGCCTCTCGCCGAGGCCGTCTGGTTTGCTCGTACGGCGGCCTGCACGAGCCACATAATCCCTCCAACATCGCCGCTCGTGTGCGTCGCGGTTGCGGACATGGAGCTGCACGATTCCCTGCGGCGCGCCCTCAACGAGCCCGCCTAACGCATCGCTCATGCCGACACCCATGTGCGTTAGACTCTTTTGCGAGGCCTACGGCCTCGGCCGCACGTGTGTGCGGCATAGCTCAGCTCGGTGAGTCGCAGTGAGTCGCAGCGATGCGTTGCGGTCCAGCGGTACGCCGGACGGCGCTCAGTCTCACGGCCTTTCTCGATCGCGCTTCAACGAGCGAATCCGCCGGATGCCTGATCCTGAATGAGGCGATCGTCCGCTTGGAAGGGGGTGGGCAGCCGCCTGGGCTCTGGCTGCTGTTCCGCTCTCCGTGGCGGCTGCGCGATCGCATCTCGACGCTTCTGCTCCCTGACCACGATCTGCTCAGACCAACGCGCTTGCCCCTTGACTGGGCAGGACTCTTGCAGTCGGGACTGGCGTGCAGGGGCACGCGGCGCCTTTGCAATCCCCTTTGGTCGCGCGGCGGAAGGGCCTGTCCGGGCGGCGACGCTGACAAAGAACGAGAAGTCGAGCGCCCGGCCGGTGGAAAGGGTGAAGCAGTGACAATTCTTGCTCACGCTTCCGAATGAGCCTGCCACGGCCAGCACACGCCGGTCTCCTCGAGACACCATCTTCATGCCCATCCCACTCCGCGAGCTGCTCGCCACCCTGGTTCTCGTTGCCGCGCACCGCCCGATCTGGGCCTTACCGACGCAGCACCCGGACGACCTTCCAGTTCTCCGAGCCAATGCAAGGGCGATCGATGTTCAGGACGGCACACGCCTGCACAAGGGCGGATGGATCGTCAGCCCGGAGGCGGAGTTGGATGTGTACGAGGCCGACCGTACGGTGGGCCCAAAGACCATCACCTTCATCAGCGACATCGATCGTCTTGCGTTCGATGTGGTTCCCGGTCAGCAGTACGACTTCGTGATCCTCCTCGATGGAGGCACTCGCTGTCCGACGCGCATCTCGACATTGCAGCAGGCTCCGGTTCGACTGTCTGCTTCGGCAGGACCTGATGTCATCCCGTTCTCGTTGGACCGCGGGCGGATCATGGTTCAGGCCCGGATCAACGGGTCCGAGCCGATTGATTTACTTGTTGACACTGGAGCGAACGCCACGCTCGTCGCGCCGTCCGCGATCGATCGGGGCGTCGCCGTGAAGGTGTCGGGCACAGCGCACAACTTCGGGCTCGGCGGAGCGGTCGAGATGGCGACGAGCGCGGGCAACACGATCGAGGTTGCAGGTCTCCGTTGGGAGCACGAGCCGCTCCTCCTGCACGATCGGGCGTCCAACGCCGGCGACGGCGTCATGGGCATCCATATGTTTGAAGGCAAGGTGGTCGAGTTCGACTACGACCGCTCGGTCCTCGTCATCCACGATGACATGCCGGAATCGTTGGATGGCTTCGTTCGAGTCGAACTCGGGAAAGCCGGTCCGCTCCCGACGATACCCGTCACCTTTCATACTGGCGTCGCCACGGTCACCGGCTCGGTGATCATCGACACGGGCGCGACCGCGGCGCTCTTTGCACGCCGCGACTTCGCGGAGCCGCTCGGGCTCTACGGGGCGATGCCGAAGATCGGCAAAGGCAGGCAGACCGGCATCGGTCGCGGATCGCTTGAGAGCGATCTCGTCCTCCTCCCGGCGATGACCATCGGCGGAATCGATATGAAGGATGTTCCGATCTATCTTGAGACGGCCAACCACGAGACGACCGCCGGCGAGGGCGCGGTCCTCGGCATGGATGTCCTGAGTCGATTCACCATGGTGCTCGACATGACCAACAATGTGGCCTATCTCAAGCCCAACGCATCGATCGGCGATCCGTTCGCGCGCCGCTCCACCGGGGTGCCGATCGAGGTACTCGTCGGCATCGGCGCCGTCGTCCTCGCATCGCTCACGGCCGTTGTTGTTTGGGCGCGTCGAGTGAGGCATTCGGCATGACCGGGCCCGGATCACAACATGGCGCGCCGAGGTGATCGCACTCAGGATCTGCGCGCGCGGCCACCAACGGTGCGCGGAGTCGGGCGGCTTTCGGGGGCCATTTTGGACAATCGCATGATGGCTCGGACGCCGTCGCCTTCGCCTTCGCCTTCGCTCTCGTCTCGCAACCTCCCGAGTTGGTCGCGCTACAGCGGAGCCGACCCCCACATTACCCCCGCACGGGTCTCAGGGAGAGACCGAGAGAATCTGGCCCCAATCGGGGCTCGAACGCTCAGGACGGCCGACTGTCCGGTGATGACCACGCGGCAGCGGAGAGACGCCACGCCCCGCGTCCCAGCTCGCCAAACCCTTGCGGGAAAAGCAGAAACGCCGCCGAGGAATGTCGGTGGCGTCTCGCGTGAACTGGCGGGCCGAAGCGCAGCGGATCAGCCCATCGACGGGCTCGGGGTGGGCAGGGGCAGATCGCAGCCGCCTGGGCTCTGACTGCTGCTCTGCTCTCTGTGGCGGCTGCTCCTATTGAAAACGCCGCCCGGGAGGGCGGCGTTTTTCAAATAGAGGGGTCGTGATAGGTTGGGACTGAACAGCGATGCCGAAGGCGATGGCGCAGAATTGTTTGCGATTGACTGCGGCCTCGCTATTCCAGCTCGTTCCGGATGTCTGCTTCACGACCACGACTATGTCGGCGGCGTCACTTGGCGACCGGGCGGTGCCGCTTCTGCGGGCGCGGTTCTGGTGGTGCAGGGGATGACCCCGAATGAAGAACACCATCCGCCACGCGCTGGCGGATGGTGTTCCGCGTCTACCGCAGGGCCCAATCCGAGTTGGGAGTGCGGGAGGGGTCGATCGGCGCGGCCGAACTTACTTCTTGCCGCCGCCCGGAGGGTTGTTTCCGCGGCCGCCACCGGAGGGATTGCCGGTGGTGCTCGGGGCGTTGGGCGGCGAGCCGCCCTTGCCGCTGTTGTTGCCACCGCTGCTTTGCGATCCGTGTTGCGAACTTGACATGCTTCGACTCCGTGAGGTGTGGACGGCATGGAGCGACAACGTGTCGAACTCCACGACGGCCGGATGGACTATGAACGTGCAGACACCGTGAGCGGCGTAACGGGCGGACCACCCCAGTCATAGACGCCCCCGCGGGCCGTGAAACGTGCTCGGTCGAACTTCACTTCATTGAACGCCGACGCGACGCCGACCTCAAGGATCCGGCGCGAGTAGGTGTGTCGACCAGCGCTGTTGTCGAAGAACCGGCCGGCCGGGTCGATCATCGCGTAGCTGCCGGTCATGTCGTCGTTCGACTCGGCGGCGAGAACGATGCCGTGGGCAGTAAGCCACCGGTGGCGTTCCACAAATGCGTCGAACTGCTCGCGGGTGATGAGCAGGGGCTCGATCCGACCGTCGTTCTGACCTTGGACCGGAAGCACTTGGAAGATCTTCCACCGGTCGGGTCGCGTACGCAGGACGTACGCTGACATGTCGTCCTCACAGTTGAGGCTGGTGACGACGGTATTCAGCTTGGTTCGGATTCCGGCTTCGCGCAAGAGGTCGAACAGTTCAATCGACTCGTCGACGTAACTGCCATGGCCTCGTCCGAGCAGGGCTTGTGTTGCCTCGACGGCCGAGTCAACCGAGAGTCCCACCCAGTCGATGCAGCCTGGCGCCTCAGCCAAGACGCGTCGGAGCCTCTTGCCGTTGGTGACGAGCATGACCACGAAGCCAAGTTGCCGCGCGAACTGAAGCAGCCGCGGCAAGTACGGACAGAGCGTCGGCTCACCACCAACGAAGGTAATCTTCTCCACGCCTTCAGCACGCAATGCGCTGAGGATGCGGCGGGCATCACTCTCTGGAAGGCCCGTCCGCACCGACTGCAGCAACGGGTCGTCGTCGAAGGTCGCGTAGCAATAGAGGCAACGCTCGTTGCACCGCTTCCACAGGTGGAGGTTGACGGAGGTAGGCAAGGTGTGCGGCTGGTTCATGCCACACCTCGCATTGCGATGGTGATCTCAATCGCCAGGCTCGGCCGTGTGCCGCGAGCGCGGATCGCCTCGAGGAGATGGAGCTCGCAGATTTCTGCGGCCAAACGGTTGGGATGCGGAATCCTGAAGCAGTCGACCCACGGGATCTCGGCGGACCGACAGAGGCGGTGCAGGTGCTTGCCGTGATGGGTACGAGAGAGGCCGAGCACCCAGATCGCGAGCACGATGCCCGGAGAGTGGAGCCTCGCCTCGAAGCTCCTCGATGAGGCGTCGTTCTTGCAAGTGGGGCAGTGGATGACCTCGCGGAGGTCGAATGCCGCGCGAAGCCGGTCAAGTGCCTCGTCTCGGCGGTCACCCCCGACGACGATGATGCTCTGGCCGCGGAGCGCGTGAAGCGCGTGCTGATATCCCGATGTATTCATGGGTTCCTTCCAAGTCATGCGAGAGATCGATTGGCTGGGCCAATCGAGCTAGGACAGAAGCGGGCGACGCCACTGGGGCAGGGGCGAGGAGTTCCTCGCCAGGTCGCGTCGAGATAGGTTGTCAGTCGGTCTGTCTGGTTGCGCGAGAGATGGGCTGCTCCGCATCCCTCGTTCGAGTCACATCCTTTGCTCGGGTGCGCTGTGCTCCGTCAGGATCGGGTTGGATTCCCAACCCAAGTAGGTGAGCCTGTCGGAGCCACCAGAGGGCAGTCATCACGGCGCGTCGCGGGGAGACTCCATCGGGGAGACCCAAACCACGGCGCAGTTGTTCATACGCTTGGTTCGCTGCGTCTCGAACGTGTGCGTCCGGATCGAGGTCCGCCGAGACACGCAGTACGCGATGTCCCTTCCCTTCCGGATTGATGCCGAGCGAGACTACTGCGCGAATCAGGCAGTACCGCCAGTGCGGGTCCCGCTCAAGCATGTCCGTGTCGGTGCGAGGCCGATTCGAGCGGATCGCTTCCTTCCGTTCGGCCTTGTCCCAGCGATCGGTAAGCCGGTCGAGACAGAAATTCGCGAACTCGCCGCGGAGACGCTGGAGATCAGGATCCGCCGTCTCCTCGCGTGCCGCGTAGGCGTGGAACAGGTTGATTGGCCAAGCGACAAGATCCGACCACGGCCGAGGCGGCGGCGCCAAGTTCTCGCCCGGCTCGTCCCAGTATCGAAGGTCGCTCGCGACCGCCGGCGTGGCGAGTGACCGCCACGCGACGAGCATCGGCTTGAGGCCCCTCCAGATGCCTCCGAACTCCACGAGCACCATGAGGCAGACACGGAGGTGATCCCTCTCCCACTCGAACTCTTCCCAAGGAGCGCGCCGGGTTTCCTCAACGTGACCCGCCGCCTCTGTCGGGAGCAGGTGGCCCCAACCTTGGCAAAGATCGCCCGCACTGAGCGGTGGGAGCGACTCCCCTCGGCGGGCCAGAATCCTCGCCATCCGCTCGCGCTCGTCATTGCACAGAGGCCGAGGCTCGGCCCGGGCGAACAGCTTTCGCATCCGAGAGACATCCTCGGTTGCGGCGCGCAGAATCAACTCCCGATCGCTGGAGCCGAGCGATTGCCATCCGCTCTCGTCTGCTGTGAGTGAGCACCATGCGAACCAGAGCCACGCGCGACGAAGTGGTTCCTGAACCGTCTCGCTCTGATTCGCGCATCTCGCGTGCAGCGTCAAGAAGTACGGCCTCGTGGCATCGCCAAGCGACGGTCCGGCCTCGCGGAAGAACTCTGGATGGCTGCCCGAGCGGAGCAGCCATCGCTCAACCACATCGCGAACGCCGAGTGCCATCGCCCCTGCGAGTTCGCCATCAATGCATTCAGCGAACCTTGGATAGAAGAGCCGGAGAGCTCGCGGCCCGAGGGCGAGAGTCCAGTTGAGCAGCGATCGGGCGCTCGTTCCCGGATCCTCCTTGAGATCGACAACTGGCGGGACGCGAGGCTGAATCGGATTGAGAGGATCCGGTTTCCCTCGCCGCGATCCGGCGGCGACGACGGCTCCGCTATCCACAACGCGATCGATCGCAACGATGGCGTTGTCTGCGAGGAGTCGCATCAGGCGGACGATTTCCGGGCCGCCGCGAGGCTCGAGCGATCCCCCACGGGACTGCTCGAGTGCATAGACCGCGAGTGCATTGGCGATCTGAGCATCTGTTCCGAAATCACCTGGCCATCCCCCCTGAATGAGGGCGGCCTCGAAGTTCGCCTTCTCGCAGCCCGGGCGGTCAACACGAAAGTCGTTCGCGATGTGCTGGCGCTTGAGAAGGAACGAGTCAAGCGCGGCTCCGCCCTCGCACTCCCCAGAAGGCTCAAGAACCTGTGCCAGCGGCGCCTTGGAGCCGCCGCAGCCACAGATGCGGGCGAAAGCGATCAACAGCGCCCGGTCACGCGACGGGATTGGGCCAGCGTCCGACCACGCGCGAGCGACAATCTCGATGTTGCTCTTCACCCACTCCGGAAGAATGCGATCTGACTCCTCCGGAGCTCGAGTGTCGAAAACGCGCAGCGCGGTACGAGCGAGCCACTCAGCGTCATGAGCCGGCCACCCAGCGTCAACGAAGATCCCCTTGACCTCAAGCTCAAGCGGAGGCAAGTCATCGGGTTCGACGGGATGTAGTTTGGGGCGTTCCAACTTCTGGCTTTCCCTCAAGGGGCGAGCTGCCGTTTATCCGACTGGCCGAGGCCGATCGGAGTTCGTGCGGGCTGAAGGGGGAAGTCACCCTTCTGGAACACGACCCATGGGGAGGTCACGGTCCAAGCACATAGACGAAGTTTGGACACGACGCCCGTTCGCGTCAAGTCCTGAGTTCCAAGAATGCCTTGCGTCAGCTCCCGGTGTGCTCGTGGAACCGGGTGGGGCTGCGGGTGAGGAGCGCTCGCGAGCATCTGTGGTAGGGGGGCGCGCGGCTCAGAGAGCCCCCGGCGGCGCGGCCGGGGTTCTCGGGGAGACGATCGACCGCCAAGGTGCCGGATCGTTGCAGTCCCCGCTCGCCGGCCAACCGCCGGCTAGCATGCCACGCTTGGGAATCAAGTCCTTGACCAAGCCAGCCCGTCATCCCAAGGAAGAGCCGGCCGGTTCATGGTTCGGCCTCCGGTTCGGCGATCGCGGCACCCACACCAGCCGCACGATGATGTTCAGTGAGTTGGCCGACCTCCTGAAGTTCACGCCGGCTTCAGCGGCTGCCGCCGAGTACCGCACGGCGATCATCGACGACAACCTTCTCGGCAAACGCACGTTGGCCACGCGGAAGCTCACTGCACAGCGGCTCTCCGAGTTGTACGGTCTTGACCCCAGCGTTCCGATCTTTCGGGTGCTGCGGCAACTTTGGGATGCGGACCGCGGAGGCAGGCCCCTGCTCGCGTTCCTCGTTGCGTTCGCACGAGATCCGTTGCTCCGCACAACGGCCGATTCGATCGTGTCTGTTCAGATCGGCCGGCCCGTTGCGACTGCCGACCTCGATGCCGCGCTTGAAGCCCGTCTTGGAACCCGCCTCAACCCGTCTGTCCGCCACAAGGTCGCTCGCAATATCGGTTCAAGCTGGACTCAGGCAGGACACCTTCACGGTCGGACGGCGAAGCGGCGGGCCAAGTCCGTGGCATCACCCAGCGCGGCGTGCATGGCCCTCCTGCTCGGTTACGCCAGCGGCCTTCGCGGCCGTGCATTGCTGACATCGAGTTGGGTTAGAGTTCTCGATGTGAGCTATTCAGACCTGAGTCAGCTCATACATGCTGCGAACCGAGTCGGCCTTTTGAACTTCCGCGAGGTAGGCGACGTGATCGAAATCCAGTTCCCCACACTCCTCCGACCCTACGAGGAAGCACTCTGCCATGGCTGAGCTGGATCTACTCCTCAAGGCCTACGAATCGCAGGTATCAACGCCGTGGCGCGATGGGCTTTCAGGATCCGAGCGGGTCTGGTTTCTCGTGTACTCCCCGGCGGCCGAACGCCGGCTGCGGCGCCGGCTTGACGAGTTCGCGATCGCCACTCGCGACGCGGACTTCGGTTGGAAGCACCTTGATATGACCGACGCATTCCCGCAGTGGATCGCATCGCAGCGGCACAACGAAGGATATTTCAAGCGCCCAGACGGACTGCCCGAGCGACGGTTCGTCGAGTCGGTCGCCGCCCGACTTCGTGGCGTGCTCGAATCCGCAGGCGAGCGTGAGGTGGTGGCCGTGAGCGGCCTTGGCTCGCTGTTCGGTCTGACCCCGTTGTCAGCCGTTCTCAAGCTCGTCGACGATGCGATCAAGGGTCGGTTGCTCGTGTGTTTCCCGGGCACGTATGAGAGGGATTTTCACAGATACCGCCTACTCGGCGCCGGTGAAGGTTGGAGCTACCTCGCCGTCCCCATTCTTGCTCAGCGCGAGACACTCTCATGACCAAGAACTACGAGATTTTCGTGAAGGACCCTCGCAGCAGCAAGCTGCCCAACGAGGGCGTAGCGAAAGTGAAAGGGGCTGCCGATGCGCGAGTCGTCGGTGAAGAGCTGTCGATGTTCGTGTGCGAAGGCCAGTACGCCAAGGGTCTGGAGATGGTCCTCCAAACCTTCCTGAATAATGTTGAGAAGGAGCAGCAGCCGGCGGTCTGGATCAGCGGCTTCTACGGCAGCGGCAAGTCTCATCTCGTGAAGGTGCTTCGGTACCTCTGGGCGAACGACCGGCTCTCCGACGGCCGAACTCCGCGGGACGTCGCGACGCTTCCCGCTGACGTGCAAGACCTTCTGAAGGAGCTCGACACCGCGAGTAAGCAGAAGGGCGGGGCGTTCGCGGCCGCCGGCATCCTCGAATCGACGCCCGCGGAACAGCTACCCAAAGGGATCGTTGCCATCGTGTACGAGTCGCTGGGGCTCACGACGGACATTGGCACCGCTGACTTCGTGCTTTGGATGCGCCGCAAGGGCTTGGAAACGAAGGTCAAGAAGGACATCGAGGCCGCCGGCTTCAAGTTCGAAGACGAGCTCGACTCATTCCGTGTCTCGTCCGACATCGCAGAGTCCATCTGCAAGCATGATTCCACGCTCGGCAAGACCGCCGATGACGTGCTCGACAAGCTCAACAGTCAGTTTCCCAAGGACGTGCCGGTCGACATCGATCGAATGGTCAAGTCGATCAATGTGGCCGTCGCCGATCGCTTCGGCGGCAAGTTCCCGTGCATGCTCCTGGTGATCGACGAGGCCCAACAGAGTTTGGGCATCGATCCTGATCGCACATTCACCTTCGAGAAATGTGTCGAAGCACTCTCCAGTCGATTCAAGGGCCGCCTGATCGTCGTCGCTACCGGGCAGTCGATGCTCAGCGCCGGGACGGCCAACCTCCCGAAACTTCAGGACCGTTTCACTCGCCTGCTCCACCTGCAGGACAACGACATCGAGACCGTCATCCGCAAGGTGGTCCTCCAGAAGCGCCCCGACAAGAAGTCTGCAGTGCAGCAGTTGGTGAACGGCTCGGAGGGCGAGATCACCCGCCAGTTGCAGGGCACGCGGATCGAGGCGACGCCCAACGACAAGGACCGGTACGTCGACGACTACCCGGTGCTTCCTGTGCGTCAACGGTTCTGGGAGAAGTCCCTCCGCAACATCGATACCGGCCTCACCGGTCAGCTTCGCACGCAGCTCCGCATCACCCATGACGCGGTGGCCAAAGTTGCCGATGCGCCACTTGGCATGGTCATCCCCGCCGATCTCCTCTTCGACCAGCTCGCCGACGCGCTCGTTGAAAAGGGTGTGCTCGACCGCGAACGCCACAACATGATTCAGCGGCTCCGCGCCAGCAAAGACGTGGACGAGCAGCTCGCCGGTCGTCTCTACGCGCTGATCTTCATGATCGGCAAGATCAATCACGAGATACGCGACAAGCCCGGTGATCTTGGCATCCGAGCCACGCCCGCCGTTCTGGCGGATCTTCTGGTTGAAGACCTCAAGCTCGGCGGCACTGCCCTGCGCGAGCGAGTTCCAAAGCTCCTCGAGGCACACGAGAAGAAGGGCGCCTTGCTCCGCGTCGGTGAGGAGTACCGCCTTCAGACTCCCGAGTCCGCGGCTTGGGAACAGCATTACCGCCAACGCCTAGCTTCCCAGCTGAACAGCGATGGCGAGATTGGATTCCTCCGCAGCGAGCTTCTCCGCCGGGAAGTTGGCGGAATGATCGACGACGTCCCGCTCATGCACGGCAAGTCGAAGATTCGCCGCCGTATCGAGACTTCCTTTACAGACACACCACCCACCTCGGACCAAGGCGTTCCTGTCTGGGTTCGATCCGAGTGGGATGTCAGCGCCAAGAACGCGACGATAGAGGCCCACGCGGGCGGCGTCACCAGCCCCCGCGTTACCGTGTTCATCCCGAAGATCAAGCACGACGAGCTCAAGCAGGACTTGGCAGAAGCGAAGGCAGCGGAGCTCACGCTCCAAGAGCGAAGCGCCCCAACGACAGCGGCGGGTATCGAAGCTCGCGACGCGATCAACAGCCGCAAGACCCTTGCCGAGCTGCACGCTCGCGAGCTTCTCCTTCAGCACATCCTGAAGGAAGCCAAGGTCATCCTCGCCGGCAGTGAAGAGTTCAACGGCATCACGCTGACCGACAAGATTCGTTCTGCCTGCGAAGCCTCGCTCGCTCGCCTTTACCCGTCGTTCTCGATCGGTGACTCGGACAAATGGGAAGATGTCTTCAAGCAAGCGAAGGGCGGGTCGGGCTCGCCGCTGCAGCTCGTCAACTACAATGGCGATCCAGACAAGCATCCGGTGTGCAAGGCGATCCTTGACGAAGTCGGCGCGAGCAAGAAGGGCTCGGACCTCATCAAGAAGTTCACCGCCCCCGGCTACGGTTGGTCCAACAACGCTGTCAACGCAGCGGTCATGGTGCTGCTGGCAGCCGGTCTGTTGCGGGCCTCACGCAATGGGCAGCCGGTCCTTCGTCAGTCGCTCGAGCAATCGACCATCGGCCCGACCGAGTTCTGCGTTGACCATCCGCCCATTGCGGCGCGCGACAAGGTCAAACTGCGAGCCCTCTTCCAGAAGGCCGGCGTCAAATGCCAGAGCAACGACGATGTTGAGATGAAGTCGGGCGAGTTTCTCAACGCGGTGGTTGGCCTCGCGCGGAGCGCCGGCGGAGACGCTCCGCTTCCCGAGTTGCCGAACACCAATCACGTGAAGGCCCTGCAGGCATCGTTTGGCAACGAACAACTCTCCGGGATTCTCGTCCAGTACACGGCCATCGATGCCGACATCGCCTCGTGGTCAAAGCATGCGTCGCTCGCCAAGCATCGCCTACCGCGATGGGAATCGTTGCTCACGATGCTGACGCACGCCGAGGGGGGCGGCCTTCCGGAGGCGGCGGATGTCCGCACTCAGGTCGACGCGATCATCGCACACCGGCAGTTGCTCGATTCCACCGATCCTGTGCCGGCGCTGGCCAGCGTGCTCGGAGCGGCACTTCGCACGAAGCTCACGGCGCTCGCGGACCAAGCAACGGAGGTCTACGACGAGCAGTTGGCATTGATCACGACCGATCAGGCGTGGAAGACCCTTGGAGAGAAGGACAAGTCGGCTCGCGATGGCATCGCCTCGAGGCACAAGCTCGCTCCGCCGCTGGCAGTGACCGCGGAAACTGAGGACGAACTCATCGATTCGCTGCGTGCGCGCTCGCTATCCAGTTGGTCCGAACTCAGGTTTGCGATTCCAGGCCGATTCGACGCCGCGAGACGGGATGCCGCGAAGGAGCTGGAACCGAAGGCCCAAAGCGTGACACTGCCATCGGCCACCATCAAGTCGAAGGCCGATCTCACTTCGTGGCTCAGCGCCGCCGAAGCTGCGATCACCGCCAAGCTCGCAGACGGCCCCGTCATCCTCTGACACCCATGCCTCCACTCCCCTCCGATCTTCGCCGGGTGCTTGAGAACGCCGTCATTGCGGCTCGCGCTCAGGCCACGACTGCCGCGGGTGGTGCGCTCAAGCGTCTCGCCGTCGCAGCGAAGGAGTTTCCGCCCTACCTGACACCCGATGAACGTGCGCTGCGTCTCAAGCTCCGAGCCGCCGCCAAGCAACTCGGTGACCCGTGGAGCGTGGACAGACAGGCGTTCGGCACGCTGACAAGGCTCACGCACGAGGTTGCCTACGAGCACTGGCATCGCATGCTCTTCGCCCGCTTTCTGGCGGAGAACAACTTGCTCGTTCATCCCGAGCACAACGTGCCTGTGGACTTGCCGACCGTTGCTGAGCTCGCTCAGGAAGAAGCCGCGAAGACAAACACGAAGGCCGACACTTGGTCCCTCGCCGGGCGCTTCGCCGCGGGCATGCTTCCGCAGATCTTCCGCCCCGATGACCCGGCACTTGCAGTGCAGCTTGCCCCCGAGCACCAGCAGGCGTTGGAGCGGATCCTCGAGTCCCTCCCGCCTTCGGTCTTCACTGCCGATGATTCCCTCGGCTGGGTCTACCAGTTCTGGCAGTCTGCGGAGAAGGATCGCGTCAACGCGGGAGTCAAAGGCGGCGACAAGATCACGGGCGAGACTCTTCCCGCGGTCACGCAGCTCTTCACCGAGCACTACATGGTTCTCTTCCTCCTCCACAACACGGTGGGGGCTTGGCATGCGACCAAGCGAATGTCGAAGTTGACGAAGGCGCAGTGGGCCCGCATCGAGACTGAGGCTGACGCCCGCGCCGCTGTGGCGTTGCCCGAATACTCGTTCGACTATCTCCGCTTCGTGAAGGATGAGGAGAGCGGTCAATGGCGGCCGGCCGCCGGCGCGTTTCACGGTTGGCCCAAGACCGCCAAGGAACTCAACGTCCTGGACCCTTGCTGCGGTTCGGGGCACTTCCTCGTCGCCGCCTTAGAACTGCTCACCCGTCTCCGCATCGCAGACGAAGGTCTCGACCCTCGCGTCGCTGCCGCCGCGGTCATCGAGCAGAACCTCTTCGGCCTTGAGCTCGATGCACGTTGCACACAGATCGCCGCCTTCAACGTCGCCTTCGCGGCGTGGAAGCTCGCAGGCGACCACTTTGCGATTCCAGAACTGCACATCGCCTGCTCCGGCCTCGGTCCGTCGGCGACGCTCGAACATTGGGTCAAGCTTGCCGGCGACGACGACCGCCTGAAGGCCGGCATGACTCGCTTGCACAGGGCGTTTCAGCGGGCGCCTGAGCTAGGGTCGCTGATCGACATGAGGGGCGGGTTGGGCGACCTTCCGAGTGAGGTGTTCAGCGACGTGCAGCCGCTGCTCGCAAGAGCGCTCGCGAGCGAGACGACTCGGAAGGATGACGATGCACGCGAACGCGCCGTCGCCGCCCAAGGCATGGCGAAGGCCGCGGAGATTCTGAGCGGTGATTACACGCTGATCATCACCAACGTTCCCTATCTCGGCCGCGGCGGTCAGGGAGACATCATCAAGGCGTTCTGCGAGAAGGAGTACCCGGAGGCCAAGGCCGACTTGGCGACGGTCTTCGTCTCGCGCATTCTGCGCTGGCTCGCCAAGGATGGCACCACTGCCGTTGTCACGCCGCAGAACTGGCTTTTCCTGACAAGTTACAAGAAGCTCCGCGAGCGGCTGCTCAAGGAGCGGACGTGGAACATGGTGGCGCGGTTGGGGCCGGGTGCGTTCGAGACCATCGGCGGGCACGTCGTCAACGTCGCGCTCATCACCATCTCGGGCGGCAAGCCGGCCAAGACCGCGATCATGGCAGGAATCGACGCCAGCGCAGCCAAGTCGCCCGCCGAAAAGGCCGCCCTGCTCCGGGGTGACGCCGTTGTTACCTCCGCGAACGCCACCGCCCGCGATGACCCACGCGCCCGCGATGTTGCCGGCGTAGATGAGGGTCTTGAGGACGAGGCCTCAGCGGAGCCTGTCCCCGAAGCCGGCCCCGCCGACGGCTCGATCAAACTCGTGCCGCAGGCGGAGCAATTGAAGAATCCCGATGCGCGAGTGACCCTCATCATGCTCGACCGCGGCAGTCGGATATCCGCGATCGCGGCGACGACGGAAGGGCTATCAACCGGGGACCTGTCACAGCTCGTCCGGCAGTTCTGGGAAGTCCCCGAGTTCGGCGAGGGCTGGGTCGGCTTTCAAGGTGGCATCGACGCGCCAGTGGACTTTGGTGGTCGAGACCGAATTATCAACTGGGCGGAAGACGCGCGAGTTCTGAAGACGATGCCCGGCGCTCGGTTCATCGGAGTTAGCGCGTGGGGAAAGGAAGGCGTGCTCATCCGCCAGATGGGAACCCTTCCCGCGACTCGCTACCTCGGCGATCGATTCGATGACACAACCGCGGTCATTGTGCCAAACGCCTCCCACCACGTCGGTGCAGTTTGGGCGTTCTGCAACTCGCCCGCGTTTGTCAACGAGACCCGAAAGCTCGATCAGAAGTTGAGCGTCACGAGCGCAACGTTTGCAAAGATCCCCTTCGACCTCGCCCACTGGCAGAAGGTCGCGACGGAGAAGTACCCCAGCGGCCTCCCCGAGCCGCAGTCGGGCGACCCCACGCAGTGGCTCTTCCACGGCCACCCCGCAGGCCGCGGGCCGCTGACGACTGATCCCTCCGCGCACCGCGCCACGGTCCTGCAGGTCGCCATCGCGCGGCTCGTGGGCTACCGCTGGCCGGCGGAACTGGACCCGAAGATGCGCCTCGCCCCCGAGGCCCGGGCGTGGGTCGACAAGTGCAAGGGCCTAGAAAGGTTCGCCGACGACGACGGCGTGGTGCCGCTGGTTCCGATCAACAAGGAGCAGCCCGGGGCCGAGCGCGTGCGGTCGATGCTGGAAGCGGCGTTCGGGAACCAGTGGAGCCCCGGTCTGCTCAACGACTTGCTCGCGGCGGCTGGCTCGCCAGGCAAGTCGCTGGACGAATGGGTGAAGCACGAGTTCTTCGCCCAGCACTGCGCCCTCTTCCAGCAGCGCCCCTTCGTCTGGCAGATCTGGGATGGCAAGAAGGACGGGTTCAACATCCTCGTCCACTACCACCGCCTCGCCGAGGGTGAGGGCAAGGGCAAGAAGCTGCTGGAGAAGATCGTGTACACGTACCTGGGCGACTGGATCACCCAGCAGCAGGCCGCAGCCAAGCAGGGCGTCGCCGGCGCTGATCTTCGCCTCAAGGCCGCGCAAGACCTCCAGAAGAAGCTCGAAGCCATCGTTGCCGGTGAGCCGCCATACGACATCTTCGTCCGCTGGAAGCCGCTGCACGAGCAGCCCATCGGTTGGAACCCCGACATCAACGACGGCGTCCGCGTGAACATCCGCCCCTTCGTCACCGCCGGCGTGCTCCGCGGCAAGGTGAACGTGAAGTGGACCAAGGACCGCGGCAAAGAACCCGAGAGCATCCGTCCCAAGCGCGACTTCCCGTGGTTCTGGAGCTGCCCGGAGGCTGAGCCGCCCACCGACTTCGCCGGCGGCGCGAAGTTCACGGGCGAGCGATTGAACGATCTGCATTACACGAACAAGGCGAAGAACGAGGCGCGGGCCTCGACGCGATCCAAGGGAGCCGCCGTGACTCCGAAAGGCAACGCGTAGTGGCGAACATTTACGAGGACAAGAAGGAAGATCTCCACGTCCTGCTTGAGCGTGCCGGCGGGAAGGACGCGACGGTTCTCATTCCCGACCTACAGCGCCCGTACGTCTGGTCTCCATTGCAGGTCTCGCTCCTGGTGGACTCATTAATCCGTGGCTGGCCGTTCGGCACTCTGCTCATGTGGAAAGTCGCCAAGGATGCGCTGTCGAGCATCCCACACCGTCCCTTTTGGTATGTGGCGGATCGGACCGGGAGCGCTGCCGCGCCGATGGCGACGCCAACCAATCCTCCGGCAGAGTTTCACATGGTCCTCGACGGACAGCAGCGAGTGCAGAGCCTTCTGCTCGCACTGGGCGGGGATAGCTGGGGGTTCAAGCTAGAGAATCGCGACTGGGCCGAGTTGCTGCAGGAAAAGCGGAAGCGTGGGCGCGCGCCAAAATACCCTCATTGGTCGAAGGCTAGTCTGTGCTTCGACCTGCTGACATTCCAGCAGCAATACAAGGGCGCTCACGACAACGTGCTTGCGGTCGACTACCAGCAGGTCTTGTGGTGGGCCGTAACGGACCCGGTCAAGGGCCGATCGACTTGGGCCAAGACCAACAACTACGTCGAACCGCTCATCTGTACGGCAGATGCGCAGCACCATGGCCGCTTCATTCGACTGAGCCGCCTGTGGGAAGCGGCCAGGCCCGACCCAAATCTCAGGGAGAAGAACTTCCGTCAGGCGGCGGAAGATGTCCTGCGGAAGGAAGGCTTGGACCAACCGGCGATCGACCCGATGCTGAACGCGCTCGGCGAGCTGCTCGGAACGTTCCGCGACATCAAGCTTGCGAAGATCACATATCTGGAGCTGCGCTCCTTCGACAGCACCCTCTGGTCCGAGGATGACTACAACGAGGCAATCGTTAGCGTGTTCACTCGGCTGAACACCGCAGGGCGGACCCTTACTCGCCAGGAAATCACGCTCGCTTGGATCAAGGTCGGCTGGGACGATTCCGCGACTGGGCTCCCAGCGACCGCGTGCTTCGAGACCCTGCTCGATCTCCTCAAGCGGGAGGGAATCGAGCTTGACATCGACGAGCTAGTCACTACGGTTTCTTTCGCGTGGTCCGTGACGCACGCCGACGGGAAGCTTCTGGCGACCCGAGATCTGTTGCGTGGAGGAATCATAAGGCCGATGGCCCTCGCGCTATCGGCCGATTGGCCGGTCCTCTGCCGAGCGATTGAGTTGGGTATGCAAACGGCCAAGCGCCGCGGGCTCATGGTGGGGCGAATGGGCGTTGGGGCCTCCGTGAGCGCCATGACCGTGGTATGGGCATGGCTGCACCTCGCGCTCCGCTGGCAGGCGGACAACCGCGCCACGGTGTTGAATGCTGATGCGTTCACAAAGAGGGTGGTTTCGTGCCTGAACGAGTATTTGGACCGCTGGATCGTTTGCTCCCAGTGGGCCGGCCTCTGGGAGAACAGCACGCGGTCACTCGAACGCTTGGCGTTGGTCTTAGCAGCCGCGTCGATAGGCCTGAAGAAGGCTGCCACCGCGGATCAGGCGATTGACGCCTTGCGGGAAACGCTCAGGGAGCTCGTAGGCACAACCGAGCAAACCGCCTTGTTCCATCTCCACACCTTCTCCGCAGTCTCACGCGATCGCTTTGGTGGCTACTACAGCCTGCTGTGGATTTGGCACAGACTCGACGCCGAGCGTTGGGAAATGTCGCAGATTTCATTGCGCACTGATCAAGGCAGCGTCCACACTGAAGTGGACCATTGCGTGGCCTTCGACGTTTGGCAAGAGCGGCTCACAAAGGAGCTGCAACCCAACGATCCTGAGCGATACCAGCTCGCTGCTCGCATCAACCAGTTGGGGAATGCGGCGTTGCTGGAGAAGAGTTTCAACGCTTCCCGGGGGCGAGACACACTCAGTTCGTTCTTGGCCAAGGTGCATGAGTTCAAGTCCGGTGAGGTAAGAGTCGCTGACTGGGCCGCGACAATGCACCTGACTGACCCGTTCCTCGAACCGGACAAGTTCTCGCTGGCCCAGATAACGGCTGCGATTGAGGCTCGGGATGTCGCGATGCAGCAGGATCTAGAGAGATTCGTAAAGGGTGACTTAACCCGCAAGGACCTCTAAAGAACACTCGGTGCATCGTCACGGAAGGAACACTGGCAGTATGCCTCACGCGGCCGAGCAGAATGACTCAATCAGGACGGTGCTCTCCGCACTTGTTTCCGCCGTTCGCGCCTCTGCTGCGTTCGACAAGAACGATCAGGTTCCACCGGCCGCCGTGCTGTGGACGGATGAGGAGAAGGCGTGGATCGACCTGCTTCCCAAACTCCGCGCTGTCATGCCAGAACTACTCACGTTGGGCACGTACGACCCCGCGACAAGGACGGGCCCGGCGATCTGGATCAAGGCCGTACTTGGCATAGGCGAGGACGGGAATCGCCTGCTTTGTCACGCCGATTGGCCAACGGGAGCCGTACCCGTCGTGTACCTGCCCGGCATCGCGAAGCAGAGCATCAGGGCAATTGAGGAGTGCCCTCGCGAGCTCAAGCCGCTCTGCGAGCTTCAGTTTCGAGGGGCGATGTGGAACCAACTTAGCGGAAAGGACTGGACGCCCCGGGCGTTCCTGCAAAGCGCTGATGGTGGACTCGGCCTGAGCCTTGCGGCCGATGCTGCCACACTCGGTGCCATGCGTCAGTCATTGGAGAAGCTGGCGGATGTGCCGGTCGCGCACCTCCAGGGGCGAACCTTGGACTCCGGCGATTTCCATGAGCTTCTCGCACCCGACCCAGCGCGAACCGTGCTTGATTGGCTCAGCGAGGCAAGTGGGTTCAAGGCGCGTGCCGGGGCGGGCTGGGCAGCGTTCCGCATCGTCTGCAAGGACAAGTTCGGCTTTGATCCTGAGAAGACCGATGTGACGAGGGCAGGGCAACTGCTCGCCGAGCGGCAGGGGCCCTGGGCCGGCGTTTGGAGTCGCTTCGAAGAGAACCCGAGGCTATACCCCGGCGTCCGCGAGGTGCTGAAACGCAGCAAGCCCAACGGAGCAGACTCACTCTTCAACGCCGGCGTCAGCATCTACCCGCAGGACAACGAAGCGGCTGAGAACGAGCTTCGCAACGACCTCGCTTCCGTCGGCAAATCGAACGAAGCGGCGGCGCGTGGAAAGTTGATCGAACTCGAAGCCACTCACGCCCCCAGGCGATCGCTCGTATGGGCCAAGCTGGGCGAGGCACCGCTGGCCGCGGCGTTGTGGCATCTCGCAGAGCTCGCACGATTGTCGGCGAACTCCCTCGGAGGCGGCGATCGCGATCACGCGGCGAGGTTGTACGTGGAGTCAGGCTGGAGGGTAGACAACGCAGCTATGACCGCGCTCGCTGCTGTGAAGTCGGCTGCCGACATGAACGCCGTCGGTGCGGCCGTTGCCGCTGTGTACCGCCCTTGGCTTGAGAGGGCCGCAGCGAGTTTCCAGAAGCTCGTCGCAGCTTGCCCGCTTCCTTCTGCCAACGAGGCAAAGCAGATCGGCGTCGAGGCAGGCACCTGCATCGTCTTCGCGGATGGTCTTCGAATGGACCTTGGGCAGCGACTAGCGGCCGAACTTGCGAATCGGGGACTCGGCGTCGCGGTCGATTGGCGATGGTCCACAGTTCCCACGGTCACCGCGACAGCGAAGCCGGCGGCGTCACCCGTCGTCCCGAAGCTCGACTTGGCGAGCGTCTCCGACGACTTCGTGCCGAGGATCGTGGACGGCGGGAAGAACCTCACCTCGGAGCGATTCCGTTCGCTCCTGCGGTCGTTGGCGGTGGAGCCGCTCCCTGCTGGCGAGAACGGCGAGGCCACCGCAATGGCTTGGCTCGAAGTTGGCACGATTGACCATCGTGGACACAGCGAGGGCGTGCGCTTGGCGTCGATGCTCGCGGATGAGGTCCGGCTGATCGCTGATCGTGTAGCCGACCTTGTCGCAGCCGGCTGGGCTCGGGTGAAGATCGTCACCGATCACGGGTGGCTGCTGCTGCCCGGCGGATTGCCAAAGGTCACGTTGCCCAAGTATCTCGTCGAGACCAACTGGCGGCGGTGTGCGAGCGTGAAGGAGGGGGCGAGCCCAGATTGCCAGCAGCATGGGTGGCACTGGAATCCGACGATCTCCATTGCTCTAGCCCCGGGAATCGCTTGCTTCCGCGAAGGCGCTGACTACGCGCATGGTGGCTTGAGCGTCCAAGAGGCCGTGACGCCGGTCATCACGGTGACCGGGGTCGGTGGCCGATCGACGGCTACGACCGATGTGACTATTGCGTCTGTCGTATGGAGTCAACTCATGGGCCGCGTGCAGGTGAGCGGTTCGGGCGTGGCTTCGGTAGACCTTCGGCGCGACGCCGCGGATGCGAGCAGTACGCTGCTTGATTCAGACAAGCCCCGTCCGATCGATGCCAAGGGGCAAGCGAAGATCTACGCGAAGGATGAGGCCGACGGCGCTGATGCCGAGGTCGTTGCGTTGGATTCGGATGGAAACGTCGTTGCACGTCGTCGGACACGGATTGGCATGGAGTAAAACGCATGGAGCTTGATCAGCTGGACCAACTCGCTGCCCGTGCCTTTGAGGGCTTCATCGTCCGCAAGGACTTGGTGCGCAAGTTCAAGGGCCACTACCCGGTGCCGACGTACGTGACCGAGTTCCTGCTCGGTCGCTACTGCGCCACGGTGAACGAGGACGAGATCCGCGACGGTCTTGAGATCGTGCAACGGCAGCTCGGTGACCGCACAGTACGTGCCGGCGAAGAGGAGCTCTTCAAGGCTCGCGCGAAGGAGAAGGGCTCGGTGCGGGTCATCGACATCATCAAGGCACGCCTCGACACCAAGACCGATCAGTATCTTGTAGAGTTGCCGAGCCTTCGCATCAACGATGCTCGCATCACTGACAGGCTCGTCCACGAGCACGACCGAATGCTGACCGGAGGGTTCTACGCCGAGATCAACCTCGTCTACGACCCGCTGATCGCAGAGGAATCGAACGGCCGACCGTTCGGCGTCGAGAGCCTGAAGGAGATTCAGCTCTCGAAGCGGGATTGCCTTGAGATCATGTGCAAGGGACGTGAGCAGTTCACCGTCGAGGAGTGGAAGCAGTTCCTGATTCGCAGCGTTGGCTTCGAGCCGGCCAGCCTGTCGCCCCGCGCGCAGGATGTGCTCTTGCTGCGAATGGTTCCCTTCGTTGAGCGGAACTTCAACGCCGTGGAGCTTGGTCCCCGCGGCACCGGCAAGAGCCACCTCTTTCAGCAGATCTCGCCCTACTCGCATCTCGTATCGGGCGGCAAGGCGACGGTCGCCCGCATGTTTGTGAACAACGCGAGCGGCCAGCGCGGTTTGGTCTGCCAGTACGACGTGGTGTGTTTCGACGAAGTGTCGGGCGTGTCCTTCGATCAGAAGGACGGCGTGAACATCATGAAGGGGTACATGGAGTCGGGCGAGTTCAGCCGCGGCAAGGAGAGCATCCGCGCCGACGGCGGCGTAGTGATGGTTGGCAACTTCGACGTGGATGTGCAGCATCAGCAGCGAGTGGGCCATCTGTTCGGCCCGATGCCGCCCGAGATGCGTGATGACACCGCGCTCATGGACCGTATCCACGCCTACATCCCGGGCTGGGACTTCCCGAAGATCCAGCCCAACCAGCACCTGACCGACCACTTCGGCATGGTGAGTGACTTCCTCTCCGAGTGCTGGCATCGCCTCCGGGATCAAGGGCGAGTCAACAAGCTGCAAGGCCGAGTTCACTACGGTGGGGCACTCAGTGGCCGCGATTCCAACGGCGTGAACAAAAGCGTCAGTGGGCTCCTCAAACTGTTGTTCCCCAATCCTGACATGCCAATCGACGATGCCGATCTGGAATGGGCCGTCAAGCTGGCCATGGAGGCCCGCCGACGGGTGAAGGAACAGCAGAAGCGAATCGGTTCCGCGGAGTTCCGCAACACACAGTTCAGCTTCTCGCTCGGGGAGGGCGGCGTGGAGCGGTTCGTGAGCACGCCTGAGCTCCAGAGCGAGGACTCAATTTCGTCAGATCCGTTGCCGCCCGGCCAAGTCTGGGCGATCAGCCCCGGCGGCCAGGACGAGAACTCTGGGTTGTTCCGCGTGGATGTGAACGCCGGCCCGGGCTCGGGCGTCCGGATCCTCAACCAGCCCCCGCCCGGTCCGTTCCGCGAAAGCGTGAAGTACGCGGAGCAGAATCTCTACGCACGAGCGAAGCAGTTGGTCGGCGACCGCGATCCGCGCCAGCACGAGTTCTCCGTCCAGCTGCGTGCGTTCGACGCGGCGAAAGCCGGCACCGGCCTTGGCGTCGCGGCGTTGCTTGCCCTTTGCAGTTCACTGCTGGAGAAGAGTCTCAAGGGCGGCCTTGTCGTGGTCGGAGCCCTCAACCTCGGAGGGTCAGTCGATGCAATCCACAACGCGGTGGGCGTCGCCGAGGTGGCCGCCGCAAAGGGTGCCGCGACACTGTTGATGCCGATCTCTGCGCGGAAGCAGCTGTTCGAACTTCCCGATGAGATCGCCACGAAGCTGAACATCCAGTTCTATGCGGATGCGCGGGAGGCGCTGTTGAAGGCGTTGTTGGACTGATTGGGGAGGGGGCTGATCCGGACGTTGGCAAGGATCGGACTAGCGAGTTGTGCGATGTGATTGGTCCGCCGATGGACTGCCACGGGAAGCATCGCTATTTCTGAAAGGACTTGAGTTTGCTCGTCACAGAGCCTTGCGATCGCTTGAGTATCTCTGCGATGTCACGGGACGAAACGTTCCGGCCATTCAGATCCTTGAGGTATGCAAGCTCTACGCCCGTCCACTTCGTACCATTGCGAGAATTGGCCTGTCGGCCCTCCAGGTCGGACATCTCATCGTCCGTTCCAATCACATCGGCTGTTCGATCCTTGTCTTCACGGAACGTGCTGCGCACGTGATCAAAGAGGAGGGGGATGCGCTTGCGCTTCATGCCGTCACGGGCCTTCTTGATAACGAAATCGACGGGCTGGAGCTCGGGTCCCTCGCCTCCGTCGGCTCCGACTAGGAAGAACACGCAGTCCGCAGAGTAGACGATACGCGCGGAGCCAAGCGCGCTGTTCATCCGTGCAGAACCCATGGTGTCCTTCGACTGCTCGCTGATTACCATCACCGCGTCGGCGTCGGGGCACTCGTGCTGCAATTCCAACAGGAGGCCGATTGCGTAGCGATCGAAATCGAGGCTGCTCCATGATCCGCCGCTCGGATTCCTGATTGGCATCGACTGAAGGTTGTCAACCAGCACGAACGCTCGGCGGCACCGAGATCGCGCCTTCGCGTAACGAACGCAATCGTGAAACCAGCGCTTGGAGAGATTGGCTCCAACGTTTTGCTCGATGATGAACACGCGGTCTTCGACATTGTGCAGCTGCTGGCAACCGTGGTTGAATGCCAAACGGTCTTCGGACGACAGCCGCAGTCCATCGGAATCGTCCTTGGATGCCATGGGGTTACCCAGCACCAGGGTGCTCCAAGGCAATCCGCTCGTCCGACTGAGCATTCTTCGTTCGATCTCTTCGGAGCTCATTTCGAATGTAAAAACGACGAAGCAGGCATCGTCATGGGCAGCGACGATGTCCAGACCGAGCTGAACTCCTAGAGACGTCTTTCCAATGCCCGGCTCGGCCGCCAGAACCGAGAGTCCGCGAAATCCGAGTAGAGCATCGTCGATCCCGGGCAGCGTCCTACTGCATAGTCCGATGTGCGACTGGCCATGTGTGGTTGCCAGCTGCGCCTTCAACGCGGTTAGCCGGTCTGCCAAGGTTGAAAGAGGGGTGGCGGCGGGAACTTGGTCGTCGCGCCCGCTGCCTTGGTACTTCTCTGCGCTCACGAGGATCCTCCTCACTTCGTCGTCATGCATCGGCTGGAAGTGCCTTGAGTTGAGCTGATGGAGGCGGCGGGCCGCGGAGTCCGCATCAAGCGCGCATTCTTGAAAGAGCCAGCACGCGAACTTGAATGCTTGGGAGTTGCGGCCTTCCCCGTCGCGAAGGCGCGGCAGCGACTCGATCTTGGCCTCGATGCGTTCGTCCTGCGAGTCGGTGTGGAAGGGGGTGCTGGCGCTTGGTGCGGCTACGTAGGATCGCTCGATTGGAATGAGTACGATTGGCTTGCCCGCCTTGCCGAGCATGAGTTGCGTGGCCTCGAGTCCATCGACCCATTCGGAGCCAGTCCAAAATCGCGACCAGTGATCGCGGGTGTGGTGTCGGCCTGGAAGTCGCAACCAGTTGCCGAATCCGCCGTCAGGCACCTGGGGTTGCTTTGGAAAGTGCTCCGGACGCTGTAGTCCGAGCCTCTCCAATTTGCGACAAAGGGCACGGCCTACCTCAAACACTTGGCTTGTGGGTGTCGGCTTGTCGAGAACGACAAGAAGGTGGAAGCTGCCCCGGCCGTCCGAATCCGAGAGGAGCGCGTCGCATCCTGCGGATGAGAGTTCGCCGAAGAGTATCTTCATCGCCAGTTCGTTGCTCGAAGCGATGGCGTCGTTAGATCCATGCTGGTCAACGTCAAGTGCCAGCCATCGCGACGTATTCTCAGGGCTCGTCGTATGGAGTCCGATCAGATCCGATACCCGTTCGCCTCTGAAATGCCGCTCGAGAACCAATGACGACAGTGGTGACTTGTCGACGAATGGATCGCTCTCGGAATCGCGGTAGTGGCCCCAGACGTCCGAGCGGTTGACGAGGTGTTGCCAGGCCCAGCGTGCAAGGGGCGCTGCTTGTGAGGCCCATCCTGATGCGACGTTTTCGTGGGTCAAGTTGAAGCTCCTGCTCGCGAACCGGGGCGGCCTCGCCCGATCCTACAGTTGCGCTTTGGTGGACGACCGCCACTGGGCTGTGGGGCCATGCTGGGCCGCCGCGCGTTCGCGTCAGCAGAAGCCGTGCGCTAGGCAGCAGCTACTCGTGCGAATAAGGCTGCAATTCGCTCCGGAGATGCGACCCAGTGGGGGGGGATCTTGTTGTTGAAGCCTTTGCCTACACCGCGTGAGTGAGTGTAGTCCTCGTGCAAGATCGTGTCGCCATGCCCGCTACGGGACGACTTCAGCTGCTTGCAGATCTCATCAGGCCATGCGAAATAGACGCGCGGGGCGACGCCGAAGCCGACAGAGTCAAACTGAACGAGGCAGAAGACGACCCGCGGATCCTGATCGGCGCACCATTGCTCGGCCGCATCGGCGTAGCTCTTGCCAGCCTTGTAGCTTTGATTCAACCCCCATCCTCCATCTTGGCTTCCCTTAACCGAGACACGCAGCGCAACGGAACCTTGAACTGCGATCAAGTCGTACCCGGGTTGGTTGGCACCATACTGGACGGAGACTTCACATCCACCTTGGGCGAGAAGGCATGTGGCGTACGCTTCGGCAGCGACCGCGACTTGGTAGGACGTCATGGGGTGGTGTGTCATTCGCGTCTCCCTAATGACCGTGACCCATGCGGCACGCACGTGCGGCGGAGGCCGTAGGCCTTGCTATAGATTGTAATGCTACCTGCCGAGGGTCACAATCCACTCCCTTGGAACGGGTACGGGAACCAGCACCTCCACTGAATGTTCCATGGGCTTGACCGTGAGGATCGATGTCCACGGATCTCCATTTGGGACGTACCGGGTGAGCCAAGCTCGCTCTACTTGACGAATGTGGGATTCCGGATCCACTCCACATGCAACTGCCTCGCGATGGGCGAGTTTGCTCACGGGACGAGGCACTTCGGGCTGCAGGCCCCTGATCAGTGACCACGCGCAACAAGAGACGAACTTGAGTTTGCCCGGCTCAAGCACCTTAAGTTGCACACGCACTCGGGGGTCAGTGTTGCTGTACCAGGGGGCGTCCCAAGTCGAACACCAGATCCATTGGTCCGAACCAAGCAGAGAGTAAAGCCGGTCGTAGTACGGCGCGAGGCCCTCAACGCTGTGCCTCTGACGCGAGAGCAGAGGATCGCACTTGTCAGAACTAATGCTGAAGTCCGAACCTTGCCAAGTCCAGAGGTTCATGAATTTGTCCGCCTCAAGAACTGAGCTATGCCACGCTTGCGTCCGGGGTCCGTGCAACGAGGGCCGACCGGTGTCTGCGGTGCCGCGGCATATTGGCTCAGGACAGTTGCGCTTTCAAGCAAGAGCGCGACTCGGCGCTTCGTCGGCCCTTACGCGGCCAGTTGGGGGTTCAGCCCCGGGACCACTTTGGACAGTCACATTACGGCTCGAACACCGTCGCCTTCGCTCTCGCCGCCCAACCTTTCCGGTCGGTCGCGCTCCAGCGGAACCGAACCCCTCAGAACCCCCGCACGGGTCCCGGCGGCGGACCGAGAGACGTTGGCCCCGATCGGGGCTCCGCCGCGCCCGAGCCCCGACCTTCGGGTGATGACCACGCGGCAACGGAGAGACACGCGATCCAGCGGCTCACCTCCCCAAACCCTTGCGGAGAAAGCAGAAACGCCGCCGAGGTCTCTCGGCGGCGTTTCGCGTGAACTGGTGGGCCGAGAGCAGCAGACCAGCCGAGGCAGACCGCAGCCGCTTGGGCTCTGGTTCCGCTGCTCCGCTCTCTGTGGCGGCTGCTCCCAATGAAAAACGCCGCCCGGGAGGGCGGCGTTGTTTCAAATAGCGGGGACTGGATTTGAACCAGTGACCTCCGGGTTATGAGCCCGACGAGCTACCAGGCTGCTCTACCCCGCAGTCGAGTTCCGCATGATAGGGGGTGCGGGGGATTCGTCAAGCGGTGTCGGCGGGGGAGGGGGCTGCGGGGATGCTTCGCGTCGTTCGATCCCCTCGCAGGCCCTCAGTCGGTGCGGATTCGGGCCGTGCGTCGGCGGTCTGGTCTGGCGGTCTCGTCTCGCCGTCTGGCTCAGCGGTCTGGCTTGCGGGACTGTTCGGGGGATGTGGGCGCTGCTGTCGCCGCCGCTGCTGTCGACGCCGGCCCCGCGGTTGGCTGGGCGTGGGGCGCTTCGGGTGGGGCGCCGGTGTTGAGAAGCGCCATGAACTCGGTGAAGCCTCGGCAGTCGAGTGCCGCTCGGGCGACGGCCTTGTCGTTGAAGGTCTTGGCGATCTCGGCCAGCAGTTCGAGTTGGGCCTCGGCCGCCTTCTCGGGAGTCAGCACCAGAAAGATGACCTTCGATGGCTGGCCGTCGTGGGCCCGGAAGTCGATGCCATGTCTCGCGATGCCGACCGCGACGAGCGGGCGGTCGATCTCGGCTCGTCGCCCATGCGGAATCGCGAGTCCATGCACGAGGCCGGTCGCCATGATGCGCTCGCGGTCGAGCGCCGCCCGCGCTGCGTCGTCGGGAATCAAACGATCATGCATGCGCGACATCGCAGCGCTCAGCTCGCGAATCGCCTCCTCGGCCGTCGTCGCGCTCATGGCAGGCACGAAGCCCTTCCAGGACATGCATTCTGCAAGCCGCGTCGGCTTCCGCCGCTTCAGGATCCGCTGGATCGCCGGGCCCGCGAGCATCGATGTCACGACCGCCATCACGACGAGCGCCACGAAGAGCCGCTCGCCGATGAGCCCCGCCTGCATCGCCAGCGTCGCGAGCACGATCTCCATCGCGCCGCGGGCATTCAGGGCAAAGCCGATCGACCACGCGTGCCGCGGCGGGAATCCTGCAAGCCTCGCTCCAAGCGAACCGCCGAGCAGTTGGCCGACGCACGCCACCGCCAGCACGATCGCCACGAGGACCGGATCGAAATGGGCGAGAAAGTTGACCTTGAGCCCGATCGACGCGAAGAAGATCGGCGCGAAGACGCTTCCGACGAACTGGTCAAGCGTCCGCCGCGCCTTCTCGCGCATGTGCGGCGAGTCCCCGAGCGCAACGCCCGCGAGAAACGCACCGAAGATCGCATGGATGCCGATCGCCTCGGTCGCCGCTGCGGCGAGAAGCGCAGCGGTCAGGGTGAAGGCGAGCACGCCCATCGGCCAGCTCGTGTTGGCGTGGATCCACGGCAGGCTTCGATGAAATGCCCATCGGCCGATCGTGAGCATCGCCGCGGCAAAGCCGAGGGCGAGGATGACGGTGGTCGCGATCGACGCGGGGCTCGTCCCCTCCGGCGCCATGAGCCCGAGCACCACGGCAAAGATCGTCCACCCCACGAGATCGAGGAAAATCGCCGTGGCGATCACCATCATGCCGACCTCGGTCCTGAACAGATTCAGGTCCATCAGCGTCTTCGCGATGACCGGCAACGCCGCGATCGACATCGCGACGCCGAGGAAGAGCGCGAAGGTGATCGTCCCGGCCTCGGTCTCGCTGCCCATCACCGTCGGCGCCAGCCAGCCGAGCGTCGCCCCGATCGTGAAGGGAATCAGCAGGGCGGACGAACCGATGATCGCTGCGGATCGCCTCAGGCGCACGATCGTCGAGAGATCCACCTCCATCCCCGCGACGAGCAGAAACAGCACGACCGCGAAGGTCGTCATGCCATGCATCACGAGGGCGTTCGGACCTTCCGACGGAAAGAGAAATGCCTGTGCCGACGGGAGAACCGCACCGAGCACGGTCGGACCGAGCAGGATTCCGGCGACGATCTCGCCGAGCACCGCCGGCTGTCCGAGTCGCCGAGCGATCTCGCCGAGCAGCCGAGCGCTCCCGAGGAGCGCCGCCAGCCCCAGCAGCATCACGAGAAGTTGGTCGTGCGTCAGCGTCGACATGTGTCGCGATCGATCCGTGCAGGATCACGCGGGACGACATTCTACGGTGCGTTCGCCGTCAGTCGGCGGGCACGCACCGATCGAGCGCCCACGCCCGCGTCTCGGCGATCCGGTCGGCCATGATCACCGAGATCGGGGGGCTTTCCCCGTAGCTCGTGAGGAGATCCTCCGTCGTGAGCGGTCGACGCCCGTCGGCGAACGCCCGACGCAGCGAGCTCTCGATGCCGGCCTCAAGCTCGGCGCCGCTGAACCCGGCCGTCGCCGCCACGACGCGGCTGAGGTCGATCGACTTCGCATCGCGCTTTCGCTTGCGCAGATGAATCTCAAGAATCGTTCGCCGCACATCATCATTCGGCAGATCGACAAAGAAGACCTCGTCGAAGCGGCCCTTGCGAAGCAGTTCGGGCGGCAGGGCGCTGATGTCGTTTGCCGTCGCGGCAAGAAAGGTCGGCGAGGTGCGCTCCTGCATCCAGGTGAGGAGCGTTCCGAACATGCGGCGCGACAGGCCACCATCGCTTGACTGGAGGCTCGCGCTCGCGAAGCCCTTCTCGATCTCGTCGATCCAGAGCACCGCGGGGGCCATGCGATCGGCTTGCGCAAGCGAATCGCGCAGCCTTCGATCGCTCTCGCCGACGAACTTGTCGTAGAGCGCACCCGCATCAAGACGCAGGAGCGGCACCTGCCACGCGGTCGCGACCGCCTTCGCGGCAAGGCTCTTGCCGGCACCCTGCACGCCAAGCAAAAGCATGCCGCGCGGAGGGTGCAGTCCGAAGGCCGCGGCATCCTCGCTGTCGCGAATGTCACGCTCGGCGAGCCATTGCTTGAGCCGACGCAGGCCGCCCACCTGATCCATCGAGACCGGCGCTTGCACGAACTCGAGCACGCCGCCGAGGTGCACGCAGGCATTTCGCTTGTGGACGAGCACGCGCTCGAGATCACCATCGTCGAAGCGATCATCCTCGACCGCCGCTAGGGCGATGACCCGCGCCGCTTGGCGCCGGGTCAGGCCACGGAGGCTGCGCACGATGGCCGCGAGCGTCGAACGCCGAACCGACGCCTCGATCTTGCGGGTCTTCCGAACCTCGCGAATCGCCTCCTTCACGATGTCCTCGAGCTCCGTGTCATTCGGCGTGGGCAGCGTGATGCGGTGGGCTTCGGCCTCAATCTCGTCAGGCAGTCGGGCGCTTCGCTCGACGAGCACGATCGCGCCGTAGAGGCCGCGCATGCGGGCGACGGCTTCCTTGAGCGCCCGCGCTGTTCGGGCATCGGAGAGATGGCTGGCGAGGTCGTAGAAGACCGTCACGGCACGGGACGCGGGAGCGCGGAGGGCGAGCCACGCGAGCGCGCCGGCGGGGTGGTCGGTCTCTTCGATCGGGTTCGCGGCGAAGCGGGCCTCGCCAAGCCCAAGGACTGCGCTCCAACGCCGATAGGCGACTTCGTCGGGGATCGCGGCGAAGAGGTGCTCACGGACCTCGATCTCGTCGTCGGTCTCGATGACGACGAGGGGATGCGTTCCGTCGAGCTCACGGCGAAGGCGTTCGACGGGGGAGAGGCGGGTGTGTGGCATGGGGCTGAGTCGGTGGAGCCGGGGGCGAGAGGGGAAGCGGCGCGATCCGAGAGAATCGATGGGTGATTGTGCTCGGAATTCGCTGGCGTCGCTCGACGCGCCCGAGTAGTTTTATCCCCATATGGTGGGGGCACCAAACAAATCGTCGGGGGGCCTTGCGCGCCTCAGTTCGCTTGTCATTGCAGCGGCCATCGCCCGCTCGCTCCTTGGCCTCGACGCCGAGGCGTGCGCTCAGGCGAACTTTCTGGAGCAGGCCGAGCAGCGCGGGCTTGTGTATACCGTCACACAAGGGGCCTTTGGAGGTCCGTGGCAGTATGGATGTGGCGTGGCCCTCGCCGATTTCGATCAGGATGGGGATCTCGACATCGTTGCATCCGGCGGCGACGCGTCGAGCGGCGTCCCGTCGCTGGTGCTCTTCGCAAACGACGGCTCCGGCTCCTTCGTCGAGCAGACCTTTGGCGCTGGTCTGGGCTCGCCCTCGAAGCCTTCTGGGCTTGCGGCCGCCGACTTCGACGGGGACGGCGATCTGGATCTTTGCGTCACGCGCTGGCTTGGGCCGGCGATGCTCTTTCGCAACGACGGCGCGTTGCAGTTCACCGACATCTCCGCTGCTGCGGGCATCGTGACGCCGCAGCTCGCGGCTGGCGGCAGCGCTGCGTGGGCCGACTTCGACGGTGACGGGTGGCTTGATCTGGCCATCGCGAATCGCACGAATCCCGGGGCGCCGACGAAGAATCGGCTCTTCCGCAACCTTGGCAACGGAACCTTTACCGATGTCGCCGTCGCGGCCGGCGTCGCCGATGCGATGGCGAGCTTTCAGGCGTCATGGTGCGATCTCGACGGCGACGGCGATCTCGATCTGTATGTCGCCAACGACAAGGGATCGGCGGGGATCGCGTGGAATCGGCTGTTCGTGAATCAGGGAGACGGGACCTTCCTCGAGGACCTGACGAGCGGCGCTTCGGTCTCGATCGACGCGATGGGCGTCTGTTTCGCGGATCTGAACGGCGATCTCGTTCCCGAGATATTCGTCGCGAATGTGCCGAGCGGCAATGTCCTGCTGACCAAGACGCAGGCCGGGCCGTATGTGAATCTGGCGTCGCAGGCCGGCGTGTTCGGCGCTGCGACCTGCTGGGGCGGCATCGGCTTCGATGCGGATCACGACGGTGACACGGATCTTTTCTTCACGACCAGTTCGTCGGGCAAGAATTTCTATTGTGAACGCAACGGCGGATGGCCGCTTCTCGATCGCTCGGAGCTCTCTGGGCTCGCATCACCGGGCGAGTCCTACTGCCATGTCGCCGGGGATGTCGATGGGGACGGCGACCTTGACCTCCTCGTTCAGAAGCGGAATGAGAATCTGCGGCTCTTCATCAATCAGGCGAATCTGCTGCCGGGGCGACAGTGGGTGAAGTTCGAGCCGCTCGGCGCCGGTGCCGATCCGTCGGCGATCGGACTCCGGATCGAGGCGACCTTCGCGACGGGCACGGCCTGGAGACAGGTCGAGAGCGGAAGCGGGTACAAGTCGCACGCACCGGCGACGCTCCACTACGGCATCGGCTCTGCACCGAACGCGGGCACGGTCGTCGCGCGATGGCCCAACGGCCTCGGAACGCGCACGCTCGTCGGCTATCCGGCGAATCGCACCTGGCTGCTCGTGCCCGATCTGCGCTTGGGTGACGCGGACCGCGACGGTGAGCTCGGACACGCCGACTGGGCCGCGTTCGTGGCAGCGCTGGATCGTCCGTTCGCTTCAGGCAGCGAGTGGTTTGACCTTGATGGCGACGCCGATGTCGACGACGCGGACCGGCGTCACTTCCTGTCGCGCTACTGCGATCTCACCGAGGACCGCGCGGTCGGACCCGATGATCTCGCCGCTCTCCTCGGGCGCTGGGGCATGCGGGCGACGGTGCCGGGCGATGGCGACTTCGATGGCGACGGCGCCGTTGGCGTAGGCGATCTTCTTCTGCTGCTCGACGGATGGAGTTGAACGGCGGAACGCCGGCGCGGCCATATCAATAAGGAACCTGTGAGGCCGATTGCCTCGCAAGACGCACGGTGGCTTCGATCGCGTGGCGGATCGGCGGCGGCACGCCTTCGGGCCCGCGATCCCGCGCCGCCTCGGCGACCTCGACGGCCATGCCCGGCTTCGATCGGGCGCGAATCGCGCGCTCGATCGTCGGCGTCGGATTCTCGACCTTCGGTCGCTTCGCGAAGCGCTTCGACGCGGTGATGCGCACGGCGTTGCGATAGACATCGGCGTATCCGGCGTGCCAGAGCGCGTGCTCGAGATCGCGCTCGTCGAGGCGCGTGACATGCTCCGCGGTGGGTCGCGCTCCGAGCAGCGAGACCGCCGCCTGGGCGTAGCCGCTTCCCGCCGAATCGCCGTCGGCGAGGAGATGCCAGCCGATGCCGAGATCGTCGGCGAGCTTGATGAGCGGAGCGACGCCGCACTGGGCGAACTCCATGATCCGGATGCCCTCGACGGCGAGATCGCAGCCGACGAGCTCCGTGAACTGCGGCATCAGCCAGAACTCCGTCTCGCCCTCGACGAGGAGCCACGCGCGAGCGAAGAACGCGGAACCGCGATTGGCCTTCACATGAAACCCGACGCGGCGGAGCTCGTCGGCGGCGAGCGTCGTGCGCTCGAGTCGATGCACGCGGGTCATCCGATCGGTACGCACGAGCCTGCGGAGCGCGGGGAGCGGAAGCATCGAGAGGAGATCGCCCGAGTTGGTCGTGATGAGCTTCTGGGCGGGGATCGCGTCGATGATGTTCGCGACGGCGGCGAGGAGCACCGGATGGAGGTTCGCCTCGGCATCCTCGATCGCGATGATCGGAAACGCGCCGGGGCCGAAGGTCTGCACCGCGCGGGCGTCGAGGAGCGCCCCGAGCACGAGCATGAGAGCCATGCTTCGCGCGGCGAGGCTGACGCCGGTTCCGGTGGCCGCATAGGGAATCGACGGAAGAAAATGCCGGACGCGCTCCCGCAGGCGCTCGCCGCCGAAGCGCTCGACATACGCTCGCGCTGCGTGGAGGCCGCCGCGCACGACGACATCATGGTCCGGCTCGTGCGGCCGCATGAGCGCTTCGTACGCGTCGGTGATCTCGGCTGCGAGTCGATCCTCGAGCGATACGGGCCGCGCCGGCGTATCGATACGCCGTGAGCGCGACGGACGCGTGAAATAGCGATCGGCCTTGAGAAGAAGAAAGGGACAGCGCTCGCGCAGCAGCTCGACAAGCGCAGGTCCGGGCACCGGACCGTGTTGCTCGCCGCGGCCGTCGACGCAGAGGAGTTCGATCGTGCACTCCTGCGGAGGGTCGACGGCCGACGAGGGCCTCGTCGGCGCAGGACGGGCGCGGACGCGCAGGCTCACGCGTCGATTGCCGTTCGGACTCAGGTACACATGCGGGCGAATCGGCGCGCACCGCGGATCCTCCTCCCACTCGCCCTCGGTGGACTCGCGAAATCCGAGCTCGAACTCCATCGGGGCCGAGGGATCCTCGCCGACATCCTCGGGGGAAAAGGAGAATCGCCCGTCATCCGCTCCCGGGCCGAGACATGCGAGGAGCGCGTCGAGCAGGTTCGACTTGCCGTAGGCGTTCTCGCCGATCAGCGCCGTGACCGGATCGATCGGCAGGGCGAGCGAGCGGATACCGCGATAGTTCCGGATGCCGACGAAGCCGAGCCGCATGCGGAGAGTGTCCGCTCCGGCGGGGATCGACGCAAGCAGCGGAAGACGCGGGACGCGCCGTTCCGTTACGATTCCCGACCTTTCGGAGCACACCCCAGTGGCCGCACCCGCCAACACCGACACCACCCGCGTCATCTACTCGATGCTCGGCGTCTCCAAGACGATCGACCGCAAGGTCATCCTCAAGGACATCAGCCTTTCGTACTACTACGGCGCGAAGATCGGCGTGCTCGGCCTGAACGGCAGCGGCAAGTCGACGCTGCTGAAGATCATGGCCGGCGCCGACGCGAACTACGAGGGGAAGGTCTGGGCGGCCCAGGGATATTCGATCGGATATCTCGAGCAGGAACCGCTCCTGAACGAGACGCGCACCGTGATCGAGGTCGTGCGCGAGGGCGCGCAGGAGATCTACGACCTGCTGGCCGAGTACGACCGGGTGAACGAGAAGCTCGGGACCGACATCGGCAGCGACGAGATGGACCGTCTGCTCAACCGCAGCGGCGAGTTGCAGGAGAAGCTCGATCGCGTCGGGGCATGGGATCTCGACAGCCGTCTCGAGATGGCGATGGATGCGCTCCGCTGTCCGCCGGCCGACCAGGCGCTCAACTCCTGCTCGGGCGGTGAGCGGCGACGCGTGGCCCTCTGTCGGCTTCTCCTTCGCACGCCGGACATTCTGCTTCTCGACGAGCCGACCAACCACCTCGACGCCGAGAGCGTCGCCTGGCTCGAGCACCACCTTCAGAAGTATGAGGGCACGGTGATCGCGGTCACCCACGATCGCTATTTTCTTGACAATGTTGCCGGCTGGATTCTCGAGCTCGATCGCGGCGAGGGCATTCCCTACAAGGGCAACTACTCCGGCTGGCTCGACCAGAAGCGCAAGCGGCTCGAGGTCGAGGAGAAGCAGGAGAGCGTGCGGCAGAAGATGCTCGCCCGAGAGCTCGACTGGATTCGCCAGAACCCGAAGGGGCGGCAGTCGAAGAGCAAGGCTCGCGTCGCCGCGTATGACCGGATGCTTTCGGAGTCGGGCGAGAAGCGGGCGAAGGAGCTCGAGATCTTCATCCCCTCCGGGCCGCGACTCGGCAATCTCGTCGTTGAGGCGAAGGGGCTCACCAAGGCCTTCGGCGACCGGCTGCTCCTCGACGGCGTGAACTTCTCGATTCCGCCGAACGCGATCGTCGGCATCATCGGTCCGAACGGCGCCGGCAAGACCACGCTCTTCCGCATGATCACCGGTCGCGAAAAGCCCGATTCCGGCGAGCTGCGCGTCGGCGAGACCGTCGTCATGAGCTATGTCGAGCAGGGGCGCGATTCGCTTCCGGCGGGCAAGAGCATCTGGGAGGCGATCTCCGACGGCGACGACGAACTCAAGCTCGGCGATGTGAAGGTGAACAGCCGCGCGTATGTCGCCCGCTTCGGCTTCACCGGCAGCGACCAGCAGAAGATCGTCGACAACCTCTCGGGCGGCGAGCGCAATCGCGTGCACCTTGCCCGCATGCTGAAGACCGGCGCGAATGTCATGCTCCTGGACGAGCCGACGAACGATCTCGATGTCAACACGATGCGGGCGCTCGAGGAGGCGATCGAGCACTTCGCCGGCTGCGTCATCTGCATCAGCCACGATCGGTGGTTCCTCGACCGTCTCTGCACCCACATCCTCGCCTTCGAGGGTGACTCGCAGGTCTTTTTCTATAACGGCAACTTCACCGAATATGAGGAAGACCGGAAGAAGCGCATGGGCGAGGATCTCACGCCGCACCGGCTGAAGTATCGGAAGCTGACGCGGGCGTAAGGGCACTGCGCACGGCTCGTTCAACGACGAGCGGATCGTGCACGCGGTCGTCGACTTCGATCGTGACCGTGCGCTGGCCCTTCGGTTTCGGCCGTCCGGACACCGGATTGGCCAGGCGCTTGGGGCGATCGAGCTTCAGCAGCCAGAGGTGCTTGTTTCGCTTGTGTTGGCGGACTTCGACGCAGGCCCAGCCATCCTCAGGCTCGTGGAGCGTCTTTGTCCCGACGCGATTCCGGTGCTCGATGCCTCGGTCGCGCAGGATCCAGATGTCGTCGAGACGCTTCCCGCGAAGGTGGGCGACCGAGAGAGGAAAGCAAAACATCGCGAGGACGATGAAGCTTCCGGGGTTGGGGCCCTTGCTGCCGGACACTAGTCCGTTGATCCAGAGGGCAAGGGTAAGCAGATAGACGAGCGAGCCGATGTGGGCGCCGCGCCAGACCCAGGGGGATGGTTCGCGGAGGACGACCGTCCAGTCCTTCGGAAGCTGCTCCGATCCACACTCGGGGCAGTGGGGGCTGGTCGTCGGGTCGGACCAATGGGCGCAGTCGACACACGCTCGCATCACTCGGGCAGTGTGGGCGATTCCGCTCGGACAGACAAGGCGAGTCGGGCGGCCTTTCTGGGCGGCGTTTCTGGGGGCTCCTTGCCGCCCGGCGTCGGTCGCGCGGCCGCGGCGCGGTACAAGAGCACCATGGAGTCTCCCGCGCTTCCCAGTCGAGGAGGAATCGCCCGAAGAATCGTCGCTCTGGCCGTGCTCTCGGCCTGTGCGACGGCATTTCTCGTGGCGTGGTTCGGCTATCGGGCGGAGACCTCGGCGGCGCTCCGGGGCGTGGACGAGAAGCTCCGAGCGCTCGTCCTTTCGGCGGACGAGTTCGTGACGCCGGACCTGCGGCGGCGCATGTTGGCGGGCGAGGCGACGGCCGAGGATGCGGCACGCATCACCCGAACGCTCACCGCCGTGGCCGATGAGGCGGGCGTCGCATATCTCTACACCTGTCGGATGGACGGCGCGCGCATCCTCATCGAGACGACGAGTCAGTCCGAGGAGGAGCGGGCCCGCGGCGAGGCGCCGGAGCTCCTTCGGCCCTACGAGCTTCCTCCGCCCGAGTTGCATCTGACGCTGGCCGACGGACTGACCCGCTATGCGGAATATGAAGATGAGTATGGAAACTTCCGCTCCATCTTTCGGCCGGTGAATACCGATTCCGGGCGCGTCGTGGTCGCGGCGGACATCCGCCTCGACGACCTCCATCAGATGGCTCGCACGAATCTCGTCTGGCAGGCGATCGCTGCGCTCGCGGTCCTTCTGCCGATCGTCTTCGTCGCATCGTGGCTCGGCCGTCGCATCGCCCGGCCGATCACGGCGCTCGCCGACAGCGTGCGGGCCTTCGCGGACGACGATTTCTCCGATGATCGCGGGGCGATCGAATCGCTCGAGCGCCTGGCTGCGTCGGAGCGCGACGAGTCGCGCACGCTCGCCCTCGCGATCCTCGACCTGCGCCGAAGGCTTGTTCGTCACATCGGCGATCTGGAGCGCGTGACGGCCGAGAAGGAGCGGATGACGGCGAAGCTCTCGATCGCTCGGGACATCCAGCGCGGTCTGCTGCCATCCCATCCGCCGATCGCCGTCGGCTTCGACATCGCCGGCTGGAGCGAGGCCGCCGACGAGACCGGCGGAGATTTTTATGATTGGATGGAAACGGAGCGCGGCGACATCGTCTTCGTGCTCGCCGATGTCACCGGCCACGGCATCGGTCCGTCGCTGATGGCCGCCGTCTGTCGTGCGTACGCTCGGGCGACGCTCGTCGAGGAGGCGCCGCTCGAGCCGCTGCTTGATCGCCTCAACCGGCTCGTCCATCGCGATGCCCGCGTCGGACAGTTCGTGACCTTCTTTTCGGCGGTGCTCTCGCCGGCGTCGCGGCGCCTGACGCTTCTCTCGGCTGCGCACGGGCCGATTCTCGTCTATCGGGCGAAGGAGCAAGCGGTCGTCGAGACGCCGACCCACGGGCTTCCGCTCGGCGTGATCGAGGAACTCGGCACCGATCCCGGGACGAGGCTGACGCTCGATCCCGGTGACGCGCTCGTCGTCGTCTCCGACGGCTTCTTCGAGTGGGCGAATGCGGCGGGAGAGCAGTTCGGAACCGCCCGCCTCGCCGCCGAACTCGCCGCGTGCGGAGCGCTCCCGGCCGCCGCGATTATCGAACGGCTGCGCGACGCCGTCTACCGGTTCACGGCGGGCACGCCGCAACCTGACGACATGACGGCAATCGTCGTGCGGTGCGAGCCAGCGTGATCGCTCCGCAGGCATGACCAACGCGAGCTTCGGTACCATGCCCGGCCCATGGCAGCGACCGCTCCCACCTTCGTGATGGCCGGCATTCCGGCGATCAACCGCTCGCTCTACCGTTCGGTGCGATTTCTCGTGGGCGATCCGGTGGCGATCGCCGACATCGCCGGGCGCCGCATTTTCATCCTGCGGGATATCGAAATGGAGCGGGCGCGACGACGCGCCCGCGCCGACGAGATCGCCTGCCCGCGCGACTTCGAGCCGCTCGGCGGTCTTTCGGGCGATCGCGAGACGGCGACGGCTCAGGCGCTCGCCGAGTGCCTGCGTCGACATGGCGTGACGGAAGCGATCGCCGATCGGAGCTTTCCGCTGATCTTTGCCGAGCATCTCCGTCATGTTGGCGTTCGCGTTCGCTTCGACGCCGACTTCGGCGTGCGCGAACGGCGATCGAAGGACGAGCAGGAAGTGGCGTGGCTGCGCGAGGCGCAGGCCGCCACGGAGCAGGCGATGCGGATGGCCTGCGAACTGATCGCCAACGCGCGGGCCGCGGCCGACGGATCGCTCGAGGTCGATGGTGCGCCGCTCACGAGCGAGCGGGTGATGGCCGCGATCGATGTGTTCCTGCTCGGGCTCGGCTACGAGAATCCGCAGCCGATCGTCGCCGGCGGCCCGGTCGGGGCCGATTGCCACGATCATGGCCATGGCGTGCTGCGCACCGGCGAGCCAGTGATCGTCGACATTTTCCCTCGCAATCGCGCGACCCTCTTCAACGGCGACTGCACGCGCACCGTCGTCCACGGGGCGATTCCGCCCGAAGTCGCCCGCATGCACGAGGCGGTCGTTGCGGCGAAGCACGCCGCGACCGCAGCCGTGCGTCCCGGGATCTCCGGCGAGGTCGTGCATCGGGCGACGCTCGAGACGATTCACACCCGCGGATTCGCGAGCGGCCAGCCGCCGAAGGATGCTCCCGACACCTGGTGCGGCATGACGCACGGTACCGGCCACGGCATCGGCCTCGATGTGCATGAGCCGCCGCTCCTTGATTTCAAGGGACTGCCGCTCGTCGAGGGCGATGCGCTCACGATCGAGCCGGGCCTCTACTGCAAGGCGATCGGCGGGATTCGCGTCGAGGACATGGTCATCGTCACCGCCAACGGCTGCATGAACCTCAACACGCTTCCAGAGCATCTCGACTGGCGGTCGTGATCGGCATCAAGGCTCAGATCAGCCCTCGTTCGATCGCCTTGAGCACCGCTCGCGTCCGATCGGGCGCGGAGAACTTGTCGAGGATCACCGAGACATGGTTCTTCACCGTGCCTTCGCTGAGTCCGATGGCGTAGGCAATCTCCTTGTTGCCGAGGCCGCCCGCCATGAGCCGGAGCACCTCGAGTTCGCGCGGCGTGAGCGGCGCGATGGTCGCATTGCGATCGGCGTCGGGACGCTTCGGCTGAAGCACCGCACGAATCGAGCTGGAGACGGTCGGCCGGAAGATGCGCTCGCCGGCGTGGACGGCGCGGATCGCGCGTTCCAGTTCCTCGCGCGGCAGGTCCTTCAGCAGAAATCCACATGCCCCGAGCGAAGTCGCCTTCAGGAGCGCCATGTCATCATCGAAGGTGGTGAGGATGATCGCTCGCGTCGCCAGCGCCCGATCGCGCATGCGCATGAGGACGCCCAAGCCGTCGAGGCGCGGCATGCTGAGGTCGAGGAGAAGGACATCGGCCCCGGTCTGCTCGACGAGCTCGACAGCGGCCTCGCCGTCGGGAGCGAGACCGACGACGCGCATCTCCCGCATCGCGCCGACGAGCGCTGCGAGTCCCTCGCGCACGAGCTCGTGATCGTCGGCGATGGCGACGCGGATCGCCCCATCATGCTCCGTCGAAGCGCTCGCAAGCGTGGAGCGGGCCTTCATGATTCGGCTCCGGGCCAACGGATCGCGACGGTCGTTCCGGTGCGTTCGGGACTCTCGACGGCGAGCTCGCAACCGACCAGTGCACAACGCTCACGCATGCCCTTCAGCCCGAAGCCCTCCGGTGCATCGCCACGGCCGCGGCCATCATCGCGAATCACCAAGCGATCGGCGTGCAGTTCGACCGCGATCGTCGATGCGTCGGCGTGCTTCCTAGCGTTCGTCACCGCCTCCTGAGCGCAGCGCAGAAGGGCGTTGGCCATCTCGCTCGTCATGCTGGGCGCGTCGGGCTCGACGGTGACGCGCACGCGCGGTCCCGGGCCTTCCGAGGCGAGGGCGAGCAATGCGGCCCGCAGATCGACGGCTCGTTCCTCACGCAGCGAGCGAAGCACCTCGCGGACATCGGAGAGGAGGAGGCGAACGAGCTGGCGCGACCGCGCGAGACGGGAGCGTCCGGTGTCGCCTGCGCCGTCAGGCGTCTCGGCGATGGCGGCGTCGAGCTGGAGGCCGAGGGCGACGAGGTGATGCCCGACGATGTCGTGGAGATCCCGGGCAAACTCGACGCGCTGGGCCGAGCGCGCCGTCGCCTCGAGCATCGCCTGCGTCGAGCGCAGTTCGGCCAGGGCGGCCTCGAGGGCGATGCGGCGTTCGCGCTCGAGAATCGCGAGTCGCCACATCGACTGGAGGGCAAGCTGTAGGGCGCCGTAGGCAAGTGAGGCGGAGAGGGCGATCTCGATCGGCCAACCGGCGGACCAGCGGTAGATCGCGAAGAGCGCGAGCGTCTGCAGGCCCATGAGCGTGAAGGCGAGCGCGCGGCTGAACTGGGCATGCCCGGCGGCGACGAGGGCGAGGAGGATTCCGGTGAGCGCGACGCCCGGAATCGCCATGGGAATCAGCCAGTTCGCGATGAGAGCGAGCGCTGCGAGGAGGAGTTGAAGGGGAAGCGCCCGCGCGGCTCGCTGCGGTCGGACAAAGGGCACCGAGAAGAGCGCGGTGAACGCGGCGATCGTGACGAACCACGCCACGCTCCGAAGCTCGGCGAAGAGCGCGGGGCGCTGCACGCCGACCCAGATGACCGGGGCGACGACCACGGCGATCGACGCGAGTCCCGAGATCCACTGCGAGCGTTCGGTGCGTTTCGAGCGAGTCACACGAGGACTGTACCGCTGGGTGGTGGCGTCGACCCCTGCCGAAAGTCATGGGTCGCGGCGTGACCAACGGCACTTGGTCGGAGCCCGGATCGCGTCAGGATGTCACTCGACGGTGCCGGACGCTCCGGCATCGATCACGCAGCACGCCTGGAGTTCTTCGCCATGTCTCTTCGTCGCACGATCCGAATCCTCGCCCGTCCCGCCGCCGCAGGGCTCTCGCTCTCGCTGGCGGCGTTCCTTGCCGCATGCGTCTCCGCCGACGGCGAGGCCACGAAGCCCGCGGCCGTCGCCGCCCCCGGTGCGGTGGACACGCCGGCTCAGGCCTTCGCCTTCCGCGGCGGAGCGTCGGTGAGCGGCTGGTTCCCGATCCGTGAAGGGGTCGGCATCGAGGGCGATGCCGAGGCGGGCGAGACGATCGTTCGCTACGAGCGCACCCGCCGCACCGCGAGCGGCCTCGCAATCCAGCTCGCGCCGGGCTCCTGCGCGACCCTCGAATCCCTCGCGATTCGCGGATCGTCGCAGCCGGCGCAGCGTGTGCACATCTGTCTCACCGATGCCAACGGCGTCGTGTGGACCTTTCCGACGGTGAAGCTTGGCGCCGCGGTCGAGACCCATCGCGTCTCCTCGGCCGAGATCGTCCCGGATCCCTTTCAGAACGCGGGCAAGACGATCCCCGCAGCGCCTGACTGGAGCGCGATGCGCATGCTGACCGTGATCGACATCAGCGGTCACATGGGCGCGCCGGTCGAGCAGGTGACCTGGCGGATCGAGTCGATCGTTGGCGAGGAGGTGCAGCGATGAGGCCGATGACGAGAACATGCATGGCACTGGCCGCGTGTGCGTGTGCCGTGGGAGCGCTCGGTCTCGGTCAGCAGGCCGATCCCGCCGTCACGCCGTCCAACGCACCGACTTCGACGGCAGCGCCGTCACGCGCAGCCGAGAGAAGCGACGCGAACAGGGTTCTCCTCGATGCGATGCAGGGCAAGTCCGGCACGCGCGAAGAGGCGATCCGTACTTTGACCGCGGCCGCGATCGCGCCCGATCCCTCCCCGCGGCTCGTCCTGCACTGCGGACTCGCCCATCTCTGGGCGGCGGTCGAGGGGCCGGTCGGCGCGCAGTCGACGCACGAGCACGCCGTGCTCGCCGAGCACTGGCTCACCCGCGCGATGGCGCTCCGGCCCGATGATCATCGCATCGGCGGTTGGAAGGCCTCCGCCTCGATGGTCATCGCCTCGATCGAGCGCGATCGCGCGAAGGCCGAGGCGGCGCGCACGGAGCTCGAGCGACTTGCGGTTGAGGATCCCTGCTTCCACGCGATCACGCTCGCTCCGGCGCTCTTCGACATGCCCAGGGCGAGCGAGGGCTTTGCGAAGCTGCGGACGGCGATGGAAGCGAGCTTCGAATGCGGCATGCGCGGCGAGATCGGCGACGGAGCCAGGTGGCCCCATGCGGTCGCGGGATTTCTCGTCGCGATCTCCGATGTGCGGCTGAAGGCGGGTGATCTCGCGGGAGCGGAGACGGCGCTCGTCGTCGCCGAGGCCCGCGCGTCGACGGCGGCGTGGCCGCATCGAGGACTGCTCGACGAGCGCATCGCGACGCTGCGGCAGCGGGCTGCGCGATATGCGAATGACGATCCCGCCGACGATCCGCCCTTCATTCTCGGCGGCGGCGGCGCGGGATGCAGAATCTGTCACGCTGTCGAGGCGCAGCGGTAGCGGGCCTCACTTCGTCGGCTCGTCCTCGTCAGCCTGGTCGATGAGCGGATCGACCTCAGCGTCCTCCTCGAAGGCGTCGGCTGCGGGCTGATCGCCCTGAGCGCTCACGCGCCCCTCGGCGATCGCCCGCGCCGCCTCGCGGCACGCGTGGGCAAGCTCCTGGTGGAGCTTCTCGTGATCGGGCATCCCGTCAAGACGGGCGAGCAGGGCATCGACGAGGCGAATCGGGTCGCAGTCGCGATCAAGCGTCTCGATCGCGGCGTCGCCGAGCGCTTCGAGCGCAGCGGCGAGCCAGTCGAGCGTCGGATGATCCCAGTGCTTCGGCGGGGCGATCTTGGTGCGGATGGTGAGCTGTCCGATCGCGACGATCGGACAGAGGCGCGTCTTCGTGAGCGGCTCGCGGCAGAGAATCGCCGCGGGCACCTCCTGATCGAGCGCGGCGAGGCGCAGGCGCCGGGCGTCGGCGCCGACGAGCGGAGGCTGCACGAGGTAGCAGCCGGCATCGACGCGGACTTCCTCGCCGAAGGGCTCGTCGACGATGCGGAAGTTGTTGGCGTCGAAGGCGAGCTGAAGTCGCTGGCGGCGCGCTTCCTGTAGCGGCAGCGTGATGCGGGCCATGAGCGTGAAGTCGCGGGCGGCGCGGGCCATCTCGAGCGCTCGCATCGACATCCGCTCGGCCTCGAACCACTGGTTGCGATGCAGGGCGGCTTGGGCCCGTTCCATCATCTGCTGCACGGTCGTGGCGCCTCGGGTGCTGGTCATGGTGGTTTCCAAAAGGTCAGGCGAGGAATCGGCGGTGCGTCACGACTTCAGCATCGCATCGGCGCGGCGGGCGAGTTCGGCAAGCATGCTTGCCCATCGCTTGGTCGTCCCCGGAAACTCATAGAGCAGGCAGTCGCAGACGGCGACGGTGTCGTTCGCCTTCATCGCATCGCGCAGGGCCAGCAGGCGGGTGTTGAGATCGGACGCGGCCTGCTCGAAGGTCCCGTCGGGCGTCTCGATCGTGCGCGGATCGATCTTGACGAACTGGATGCCCTGCACGGTCGCCTTGTGGATGTTGACCCAGACCTGGAGCGCCTGCATGAGGACATCGAGTCCTTCCTTCGCGGAGTCGGCGCGCATGAGCTTGGCGGCGCTTCGCTGCATCTCCTCGGCCTCGAGGAGCGCCGTTGCGGCATGCACGAAGGTCTCGCGGACGAGTTCGGCGGGGCGGACGCTCGTGACGCGGATCTCGTCGGCGCTTTCGCGCAGCCGATCGGGGCTTGCGAGTTCGTCTTCCGTCCAGGCCTCGCCGTCCACGAAGACATCGACGACCTGTCGACCATCGCGTTCCGCAAGGGTGGCCGCGCTCGCGACCGCCTCTCCGATGGTTCGGGCGGCGAGTCCGGTCTCGTGATCGTCGAGCAGAATGCGCATGGGAGTCCTTATCGGTCCGCGCCGGACTGCGGTTGAGGGGCTTCGGGAGAAAGGCCCCTGTCGCAAGGCGGTCGGCCTGACGACGGCGGAAACTGGCTCCGACGCGCCAAGGTCCCGCGGGTGGCATACGGTATCCGCCCCCGGTCACGGGGGTTTGGGGCGAGCGACCACCCCGGCCCGATGTTCACCCAGGATTCAGGCATGCTGATTTCGATCGGACTCATCCTCCTCGGACTTGTCCTTCTCGTCGCTGGCGGCGAATCCCTGCTCCGCGGCGCGGTCGGCTTGGCGACGATCCTGCGGCTGACCCCGGCGGTGATCGGTCTGACCGTCGTCGCCGCCGGCACCTCGGTGCCGGAGCTCGCGGTCAGCTCGATCGCCGCAGCCCGAGGCTCACCGGACATCGCCGTCGGCAATGTGGTCGGCAGCAACATCTTCAACATCGCGATCATCCTCGCCCTGTGCGGGCTGATTCGACCGCTCGCGATCACCAGCAACTCGATACGCCTCGAGTATCCGGTGCTCGCGATCGCGACCCTGGCCTGCGTGGTGGTCTGTGCCGACGGTGCGATCGGTCGGCTCGACGGCCTGCTCTTCCTCGCCAGCTATGTGGCCTTCACGGCGTATCTCGTGCGCTTGGTGCGCGGCCAGGCGACGCAGGCGGAAGTCGGGGCGTTCGAGGAGGAAGTCAAGGACCTAACGCCCTCGGCGAAGCAGCCGAAGCGTTGGCTCTGCGGCGTTCTCGTCATCGTGGGCGTCGGCCTGCTTGCCGGAGGGGCCCACGCGACGGTGACCGGGGCGGTCGAACTCGCCCGCATGGTCGGGATGTCCGAGCGGGTGATCGGGCTGACGATCGTCGCCGCGGGCACATCGCTTCCCGAGATCGTCGCAAGCGTCATGTCGACGCTCCGCGGACGCAACGACATCGCCATCGGTAATGTGATCGGATCCAATATCTTCAATATCCTCGGGATTCTTGGCATCAGTTCCGTCATCACGCCGCTTCCCGTGAGCGAGGCGATCATGGCCAACGACACCTGGTGGATGCTCGGCATCACCGCCGCGCTCTTCCCGATCATGAAGAGCGGCATGCGGATCGGGCGGGTCGAGAGCGTGTTGCTCGTCGTGGCGTATGGCGTTTACCTTGGGCTTCTCCTGCGCGGCGATGGCTGATTGGCGACGCTGCGCTCCTGTGGTACCCGCTATGAACGACCCATCGACGCCGACGCCCGACGAGCGCCTGACGAGCCTGATCGAGGCGGCCGGACGAGGCGACGCCCGGGCGTCGAGCGATCTCCTCCCGCTCGTCTACGACCACTTGCGGGCGCTGGCCGCGGCGCGGATGCGCTCGGAGCGATCCGACCACACCCTCGCCCCGACGGCCCTGGTGCACGAGGCGTACCTCAAGCTCGTCGGCAATCCGTCGCTTCGCTGGAACGATCGCGTGCACTTCTTCCACGCGGCCGCTCAGGCGATGCGGCGCATCCTGGTCGACCACGCCAGAGCCAAGGGAGTCCGGAGGCGGGCGGTCGATGCGAAGCGCGTGATGGCGTCCCTCGCCGATCTCGTCGCCGAGGACGATTCGGAGGGAATCCTGGCACTTGACGAGGCCCTCGGCCGCTTGGAGGCTGTCGACGCGGACGCCGCCCAGGTCGTCCGCCTGCGGTTCTTCGCCGGACTGTCGGTCGAGGAGACCGCCGAGGCGCTCGGCTGCTCGGTGCGGACCGTCATGCGCGAATGGGCCTTCGCGCGGGCGTGGCTCTTCGATGCCATGGCGGGCGATGGCGGGCGATGTCGGGCGATAGCGGGCGATAGCGAGGCGTAGGAGGACGGGGATTCCATGGCGAACCTTGAGGCGACCGGCAACCCGATGGACCTTCCTCCACGCTCGGAGGCAGAGGCGACGAACGGCCTCGTCAAGCGGCTCTTCCTCGAGGCGTGTGAGCGCCCGGAGGGCGAGCGCGAGGCGTTCCTCATCGAGGCGAGCGCGGGTGACGCAGCGCTGCTCGCGCGGGTGCGGGCGCTCCTTGCCGCCAGTCGGGCGGTGGAGGGGGGATTCCTCGATGCGCCGACCGGGGGAGGCATGTTCGGTTCGCCGACGGCGGGTGCGGCGCCAGGTGAGGTCTTGCGTGAGGTTGTGGGTGAGGTTTCAGGTGAGGCGCGCGGTCCGTTCGGGGACGCCGCCAGCGAGATTGCCGAGGTGCCGGGGATGCGGCTCGGCCCCTATCGCCTGCTTCAGAAGATCGGCGAGGGCGGCTTCGGCGTCGTCTTCATGGCTGAGCAGGAAGCGCCGGTGCGCCGCAAGGTCGCGCTCAAGATCATCAAGCTCGGCATGGATACGCGGCAGGTCGTCGCGCGCTTCGAACAGGAGCGGCAGGCCCTCGCCCTCATGGACCATCCGCACATCGCGAAGGTGCTCGATGCCGGCGCCACCGCCGGCGGCCGGCCCTATTTCGTGATGGAACTCTGCACCGGCGATCCGATCACGCGCTACTGCGACACGAACAGCCTCTCCATCGCCGAGCGTCTCGAGCTCGTCGTGCAGGTCTGTCGGGCGGTCCATCACGCCCACCAGAAGGGAGTCATCCACCGCGACCTGAAGCCGTCGAATGTTCTCGTCTCGACGCAGGACGGACGGCCTTTCGCCCGCATCATCGACTTCGGCATCGCCAAGGCGACGAGCGCCCGCATCGTCGAGCGCACGCTTTTCACCGAGCATCGCCAGCTCATCGGCACGCCGGAATACATGAGTCCGGAACAGGCCGAGGGATCGCTTGATATCGATACGCGAACCGATGTCTATTCGATCGGCGTTCTTGTGTATGAATTGCTCACCGGCTCGACGCCCTTCGATGGCGAGCGGCTTCGCTCGGCGGCCTTCGGCGAACTCCAGCGGATCATCCGTGAGGTCGAGCCGCCCGCGCCGAGCACGCGCCTGAGCGAGTCGCGCGAGCGCCTTGCGGGGCTCGCGAGCCGGCGGCGCAGCGAGCCGCGCAAGCTCGGAGCGATCGTGCGCGGCGAACTCGACTGGATCGTGATGAAGTCGCTCGACAAGGATCGCCGTCGGCGCTACGAGAGCGCAAGCGAACTGGGCGACGATGTCGCCCGATTCCTCGAGGGGCAGCCCGTCCGGGCAGCGCCGCCGAGCCGCGCGTACGCCGCCCGGAAGTTCATCCGCCGCCATCGCGGGCCGGTGCTTGCGGCGGCGCTTCTCCTCGGCGCGATTCTCGCGGGACTCGTCGGCACCGCGATCGGCTTCGTGCGCGCCGAGCGCGAGCGAGCGGTCGCCGAGACGGCGCGGCGCGAAGGGGAAATCATCACCGCGTTCCTCTCGGAGATGCTCGCCTCGCCGGCGCCCGACGCCCGCGGTCGCGAGGTTCGCATGCGGGAGGTGCTCGACACCGCGTCCGCGACGATCGACGATCGGCTCGACGGCTTCCCGCGGGCCGAGACCGATCTGCGTCGCACGATCGGCAACGCCTATCGGGCGCTCGGCGAGTTCGATCGCGCTGCCGATCATCTCGCCGCGGCGCTGGCGATTCGCGTGGAGACGCTCGGCCCCTCCGATCCCGATTCCGTGCGGGCCCGCGGCGACCTGGCCGGCATTCGCCAGCAGCAGGGGCGCTATGACGAGGCGGAGCGCCTGGCCAACGAGGCGATCAGCCTCCATCGAGGTGACCCCGGCGATCGCATGATCGTCGGCATCCGCAACAACCTCGCCCAGACGCTTTCCCGGCAGGGCCGCGACCGCGAGGCCATCGCCATGCAGCGCGATGTCGTCGAAGGCATGCGCCGCGCCGCCGGACCGACCGCCCTCGATACGATCGGCGTGAGCGTGAATCTCGCCTCGATGCTCGAGCGCGCCGGCGAGCCCGAGGAGGCGGAGCGTCTCCTCGTCGCGCTCGCCGACGATGTCGTTCGTGCCCACGGCGCGGAGCATCCGACGGCGCTCTTCACGCGCTCCGAGCTCGGGAACTTCTACCGGTCGACGAGACGCCTCGATCGCGCCGAACCGATCCTTCGCGAGACGCTCGCCGAGCGTACGCGCGTCCTTGGCGATCGCCATCCCGATGTCGGTCGCTCGATGGCGGGCCTCGGTTCGGTGCTCGCCCAACGCGGCGATGTCGCCAACGGGCGACGCCTCCTCGTCGAGGCGTGGGAGCTGCTCGACGCGGCGCTCGGTGCCGACCATCCGGACACGCTGCATGTCGCCGTCGATGCGCTCGAGCAGTTCGAGGCGGACGGCTGGCCGGAGGACGCCGAGGTGCGCGTTTCGAAGGTGCTCGCGTCGGTGCGGCGCGTCGCCGCGGCGGAACTCGTGGCCGACGAGACGCTCAACACCTGTGCGTGGTACCTCCTCACCATCGAGCCGGCGTCGCTCCGCGATCCGCTCCTTGCCGTCGAAGCCGCGCGCCGGGCCTGCGCGAACGCCAGATTGCAGCGCAATCCGCTCCTCTGGACCTACCTCGACACCTACGCCCTCGCCCTCGCCCGAACCGGTTCGCCGCGCGAGGCGGTCGATGCCCAGCGCGAGGCGATCGAAAGGCTGCCGCGCGAGGACGAGGGCTACCGGGCCGAAATGGAAGGGCGGCTGCGGGAGTACGAAGCGCTCGTCAACGATCCCGCGACGAAGGCGTCGACTCCTCGGACTCCGTAGCGTCCTCGTCGTCCTTCTTCGGCGGTGCCGCGGCTTGCAGCGCTGCGAAGATTGCGTTGAGGCGATTCGCCTCGTCGCTCGCAGCCTCGGCCGAGTCGAAGCGTTGCCAGAGGAGTTCCTTCGGCTTCAACGGCCGCATCGCCCGGATGCGCAGCAGTCGACCGCGCGGCTCAGCCAGCACCCCATCGAGCTTCGACCAGAGCCGACGGCTCTCGGGATAGGTCTCGCCTTCGGCCGACGACCAGACGCCCTCCTCCGTCACGATGATCCGCACCGCCTCACGCAGGTCGCCGCGACCGAAGAGCGTGGTGAGCGATTCCCAGGCGCCGTAGCCGCAGCCGAGCGCGACGAGCAATGGGAAGCCCGCGCGAAGTCCGAAGAGCCCAACGGTCTCGATCCAGCTCAGGCGATGGACGAGCGCGGCGGTGCGATCGATGCCGCTCAGGAACGCCATCACGCCGAAGAAGGCGATGGTGACGAGGATGACCAAGCGCAGGAGCAGTCCGCCAACGCTCAGAACCCGTGCCGACGCCGCTCCGCGGAGCGACACCATCGCCAGCGGTATCGCTTCGCCACACTCGGTGCAGCGTTCGGAGTCGGCGTTGGCCGGATGCTCGCAGGCGAGGCAGGCTCGTCGATACTCCATGCGAATGGCTCCTCCGGCAGCGTCGCGATGCGAACCACCCTGCAACCGGTCTGGCCCCCGGTCTAGCAACCGGACTGGCGGCCGGTCTGGCCGCCGGGCATGCTGCGGGTCTGGTCAACTCGCGATCGACGCGGCCCCCGCCGTGCGCGTCACCGCGGCCCGCTTGTCGTCGTGGCGAAGGTGCTCGCGATGGCGATGCTTCGGATGGGCCATCGTTCGCGTCTCGAAGTCGAGCAGTTCCGTGATCTCGGGCAAGGTGGCGAACTCGCGGCGGAGGGCGGCGATCGAGTCCTCCTTCGAGAGCCCGAGCCGCTCGACGCGCGGTCCGTAGATCCGCCGATAGGCGACCTTCACCGCTTCGATCGCCGCGGCCGAGAACTGCCGCCGCTCGCAGAAGACGACATTGGGGGCCCGCACCGCAGCGGGGTGTCCCTCGACGATCATGTAGGGCGGCACATCGCGCTCGACCCGGGCGAGCCCGGCGACCATGGCCCCGCGACCGACGGTGACGAAGTGGTGGAAGCCGCTTCCGCCGGCGATCGTGACGCCATCCTCGACGACAACATGGCCGGCGAGCATCACCTCGTTGGCGATGGTGCAGAAGCTGCCGACGATGCAGTCGTGGGCGACATGGCTTCCCGCCATGATCAGGTTGTCATGCCCGACGCGGGTGATGCCGCCGCCGTTGCCGGTGCCGCGGTGGATCGTCACATGCTCGCGGATGTGGTTCCGGTCGCCGATCTCGCACCAGGTGACCTCGCCTCGGAACTTGCGGTCCTGCGGCGTGCCGCCGACGCAGGCGAAGTGGAAGAGGACGCACTCGCTGCCGATGCGGGTGTGACTTTCGACGACCACATGACCCCGCAGCTCCGTGCCGGGTCCGATCGAGACCTGCGGTCCGACGATGCAGTAGGGGCCCACCCGCACACCCTCCGCGAGTTCGGCCGATCCGTCGACGATGGCGGTAGGGTGAATGTCCGGCATGCCGGTGGGAGGGAGAGGGTGTCGCGCGGGCACCGCCATGGCGATCACCGAGGCCGATCCTGACCAGCTCGCCAGGGCGGCTGGGGCGGCCCCCGATCCCTCGGGGTGAAGCGGTCATCATACAGACCGATGGGTGAAGGCCGAAATCGGGGGGTGGTGACCGGAGGTGAGGGGGCGGGACGGAGGCCCCGTCAGGCCTGGTCCGCGTCCACCATCATGAAGCGGATTTCGGCTTCGGCGGCCAGCTTGTCCCCGACGAGGGCCCGGCACTTCAGGTGTCCGGTGCGGCCGGTCGCCCGCAGGCTTTCCGCCTCGAGGAGCAGCTGGTCACCCGGGGTGACGGGCTTCCGGAGCTTCACCCGATCGAGGCTGAGGAGGATCGCGATCTTCCCCTGGTGTTCGAGCGTGCGGCTCATCAGGAGACCGCCGAGTTGGGCCATCGCCTCGACGATCAGGACCCCCGGCATGATCGGGGTGCCCGGATAGTGCCCTTGGAAGAAGGGTTCGTTGATCGAGACATTCTTGATGCCAAGGGCCCGCTTGTCGCCGTCCATCTCGATCACGCGATCGACGAGGAGCATCGGATAGCGGTGCGGCATGAGCCGCTGGATCGACCGGATGTCCATGACCCGGCCGTCGAGCATCGTCTGCCGCATCTCGATCGCCTGCATCTGCTCGCGGATCTTCTGGGCGAGGCGGCGATTGAGGTGATGCCCCGAGCGCACCGCGAGCACCTTGCACTGCACCGCGCATCCGACCAGGGTGAGGTCGCCGATCGCATCGAGCACCTTGTGGCGAACCGGCTCGTCGTCGAAGCGATAGGCGTTGTCGATCGGTCCCTCGTCGCCGATGACGAGGACATCCTTCGGCGAGAGATGGCGGCAGAGCCCGGCCTGCCAGAGCCCCTCGGCCTCCTCCTTCAGCGAGAAGGTCCGGGCCGGGGCGATGTCGCGGGCGTAGTCGCCGGTGACGCCGGTGAAGGAGCAGGTCTGCGAGCGGATGCGATGGGCGTTCCGGCCGTAGTCGAGGTCGTAGACGACGCGCATGCCTTCCATGTCGGTCGGGAAGGCGCCGATGCTCGCGCCGTCGGGATCCTCGACGGTGATCGGCTCGCGGAGGCGGAAGATCTTGCGGGGACGGTCGAGCGCGACGGTGCCGACCTCGAGCATCGGATCGAGGAAGGGCTTCGCGCTGCCGTCGCCGCAGGGGAGTTCCGGTCCGCTCAGCCGAATGATCGCGTTGTCGATGCCAAGTCCGGTGATCGCGGAGAGGCAGTGTTCGACCGTCTCGATCGTCACATCGCCGGACTTGAGCGTCGTGCGTCGCGGTCGATTGGTCGTGTAGTCGACCGTCGCGGGAATGCGGACCGGCGGGTTCACATCGACGCGCTCGAAGACGATGCCCTCGTCGGCCGGCGCGGGGCAGATCTCGACCGTCGCGTCGGCGCCGGTCATGAGTCCCTTGCCGGTGACGCGGACCGACCGGACGAGCGTGCGCTGCCGCGCAGCCGCGGTGAGTTCGCCAGCCCGCTCGCCAGCCCGCTCGCTGCCGCGGCGGCTCACGAGCGCTCCGTCGCGCTGTCGTTCGCGCCCCGATGGAGCGCTCTCTCGGGAACCCGTTCCGACATCAGCCACGGGGCGCCTCCCCAGTCGGGCGCTTCTCCCCAGTCGGCTGCTTGTCTGAGCTCGGCCGCGCGGCGGGCGCTGCGGGCTTCTCGAGCATCTTCGCGGCGTCGGGTCCCATCGTCTGGGTCACGAGTTCCTTGATCGTGCGCATGTACTCGGGCAGCTTGCGGACGGAGACGACCTCCTGCATCGCCCGCCGCGCTTCCTTGGCCGGATAGCCGGCCCAGGTCTCGCCGTCGGGGATGTCATTCATCACGCCGCTGCGAGCGGCGATCGAGACGCCACGACCGATCGTGAGATGGTCGGCGAGCCCGACGCCTCCGCCGATGCGCGTCCCGTCGCCGACCGTCGTCGAGCCGGCGATCCCCGCGAGACCGGAGATGACCACGCACCGTCCGATCCGGCAGTTGTGCCCGATCTGCACGAGGTTGTCGATCTTGGTGTGGGCGCCGATGAGCGTCGCCCCGAACTTGCCGCGATCGACGCAACTGTTCGCGCCGATCTCGACATCGTCCTCGAGGATGACATGCCCAAGGTGCGGCACCTTCAGGATGCCGCGGCCATCCGGCGCGGGACGGTAGCCGAAGCCGTCGGTGCCGATCTGAACACCGCCGTGCAGGATCACGCGGCGGCCGAGCGTACACCGTTCGCGGATGGCGACCTGGGCGTGCAGCACGCAGTCGTCGCCGACCGTCGCGTTGTGGTAGATCGTGACGCCCGCGAAGAGCGTCACGCGATCGCCCAAGCGGGCACCGCGCATGATCGTGACATGCGGACCGATGCGGGCCTCGCTGCCGATCGAGGCGCCCTCCTCGATCACCGCGGTCGGATGGACGCCGACGGGGGGCAACTCCTGTGGCGGTGCGAAGAGCTCGAGAATCGTGATCATCGCCGCGTCGGCGTTGGGCACGAGGATCACGGCGCGATCGGCGGTTGCCTCGACGCTCGCGGCAAGCTGACGCGAGACGACCGCAGCGGTCGCAGCGCTCGTCGACCACGCCTTCGCATGATGTCCGTCACCGATGAAGGTGAGGTCCCCGGCGCGGGCATCCTGGACGGTCTGGAGACCGCCGATCGGCGGAAGCCCGACGCCCCCGCCTGCATGGACCAGCTCGCCGCCGACACGGGCCGCAAGATCGACGACGGAAAAGGAGTGAGACGCTGGCATGCGGTCGGATCGCGTTGGCGGATCGCGTGAACGATCAGGGAGTTCCGGTCGGTGTCGACGGAGCGGGGGTATTGGAGGATCCGGTCGCGGCGGCGTTTCCGGCCGGCGTCGCGCCCCCAGCCGTCACCGGCGTGGCACCAGGCGCCAGCGGGTGGGCCTGGTTGATCGCCGCGATCACAGCGTCCGTGATGTCATAGGCATCGTTGGCGTAGAGAAATCGCCGCTGGGCGACCTGGTCCATCATCTTCTGCGGCTCCGCCGGAACGAGCGGCGGAATCGTGTCGTTCACCATCACATAGTCGATGCCGTTGCTCTTCGCGTAGGTCGCGATCTCGCTTCGGATCGTCTTGTAGAGATCGTTGATCGAGCGGCTCGTCTCGGTCTGAAGCTTGCCCGTCGCGAAGGACTGTTCCGCGCGGAGCTCGCCGATCAGCGTGAAAAGCTCGTTCTGGGCCTGCGCCCACCGCGCCGAGTTCGGTCCGTAGAGGTCGAGCTCGCCGTTCTTGTCCTCGACCTTCTTCTGCGCTTCCGCGACGCGGGTGCGGAAATCCGACTCCATCGCCTTCAGCTTCATGCTGTTGTTGGCGTTGAGGTTCGACTCGTTGAAGACGCGGCTGAGGTCGATCGACGCGACGATCGCCGGAGCCGGGGCGAGGCTTCGGCCGGCCACGAGACCGCCCGCGAGCGTCACCATTCCGACGCTGAGGATCGCGCCGAGCGAGGCGCCGCCGAAGAAACCGCTGGATCGCGATGGGGTGGACATGGCAGGTGTTCCGAGGGTGTGAGAAGGGCGGCGTGGGCCGCCCGTGTCGTGCGGCTCGTCAGGGTGCGGAAGTGGGCTTCGCGGCGCTGGCTGCGTTGTTCATGCGGGTGATCACCTGGTCGGTGATGTCGATCGCATCGCTGGCGAAGAGCACCTGGATCGAGAGCATCTGGGCGAAGGCCTGCGACTCGCGCGACTGGTTCGCACGGTCGTCGATCGAGAGTTCGTCCATCGCGTCGTCGATGAGGACGAGGTCGATCCCGTTCTGCGTCGCGACGGCCTTGGCCTCGGCGCGAAGCGACCGGTAGATGGCCTGCCAGTGGAGCGAGCGCTCGCGGTCGAGTTCGTTGCGCTTCAGCTTGAGCCACTCCTCCGAGAGGAGCGACTTGCGGAGCAGCTCGTCGGTCATCGCGTCCTTCTTCGCGGTGTCCGTCTCCTTCTTGACCTCCTCCTCGAGCCGCTTGAGGTCATCGCGTCGCGACTGGGTCTCCTCGTCGATGGCCCGCTGGAGGTCGTTGATGTGCACATTCCACTTCGCCCCGTCGTCGGTGCTCTTGAGGACCTTCATGAGGTCGACGACGGCCATCTTGGTCGGTGCCGCCGACTGCATGGCCGGGGAGGGCTCGAGCGGGCCGCGCCGGGCGAGGGCCTCGGCACCGACCCACGCGAAGGTCGCGGCGAGCGGGAGGGCAAGAGCGAGCGTTTGGATGAGCCGCTTCGGCATCGGGGAGTCTCCTGGGAAGCGGGCAGTGTACGGCATGTTCCGAGGGGGGCCGGGCGGCCGGGGCGGCGGGAGGCGTCAGAAGGGCAGTTCGGCGGAGAAGCTGAAGACCTGCGACTGATCGTCCTCCTCCTTCATGATCGGAACGCCGAAGTCGAAGGCGAGCGGCACGGGCCCGAGCTGCGGGATGTAGAGCCGAAGCCCGGCGCCGATCGCGATGCGGTACTCGTCGAGGCCCGGATCCTTGGTGACGGTACCGGTATCGAGGAAGAGGACGCCGGTCATCATCTCGCCGAAGAGCGGCACCTCGTACTGGGCGTTCGCGGTGAAGAGCCACTCGCCGCCGATCGGATCCTTGTTCGGCGTGTTCGGCGCCCCGAGCGAGCCGCGGCTCTTCGGGCTGACGCTGCGGAACTCGAAGCCGCGGAAGCTGCGACCGCCGAGATAGAAGCGCTCGTACACCGGCGGCGTGTCGCCGAAGAGGTACCCGATCTCGCTCGAGAGCTTGAGCGTCGACTTGCGGCCGAGATAGTCCTCGTCGACGGTGAAGATCGCGCTGCCGCCGACGCGGACATTGCTCCAGGTGATCTCGTTGTCGAGATCGTAGAACTGGTTGAACGCGAACTCGATCTGCGTGCCGCGCGAGGGACGAAGCGGCTTGTCGGTGTCGGTGCGCGAGAGCGAGAATCCGGCGTTCACATACGAGGTCGGGCCGCGGTCGTTGAAGACCTCGATCGGCGTCGCGCTCTCGAAGTCGTCGAGCTCGACGCGGTTCGCCCCGAAGTTCACGCCGATGTTCCAGAGGTCGCCGAGGATCCGGCCGACGCTGATCGATCCGGCGAGCCGCTCCTCGTCGAAGTTATCGTAGAAACGAAATCGATAAAATGCCCGCGTGCTGAGGCCGTAGTCGCTCTCGAAGAGATGCGGCTCGCCGAAGGAGGCCGAGAAGGTGCTCACCTCGGTGCCCGGGGCGATCGTGAGGTTGAAGGTCTGGCCCGCGCCGCGGAAGGCCCGGCCGGTGACGAGCTCGTCGAGCGTGAGCGGCGGATCGGCGATGTCGAAGTTCTGCTGGCTGATCGAGATCTCGCCGAAGGGGCCGGAGTCGGAGCCGATGCCGACGCCGAAGTTGACCGAGCCGGTGTTGCGCTCCTTCACCTCGATGAGGATGTCGCGCACCTGCTGGTCGATGCGCTGCGAGAGGTCCGCGTCGGCCGACGCGAGCTTCGCCCGCTCGACCTCCTCCTCGGTGAGTCCCGCGGTCGCCCCGAGCGGATCCTCGTCGGCCGGTCGCGGGCGCTGGGCGGTGATGCGCACCTCGTTGAAGATGCGCTTCCGTTCGATGCGTTCCTTTGCGTCGACGAGTTCGCGTCCGTCGATCGGGCGGCCTGGCTGGGCCCGAAAGAGCCGGCGGATGACCTGATCCTTGGTGAGGAAGTTGCCCTGAATCAGGACGAGACCGGCGACGGAGCGCGGCCCCTCGCGCACGGTGAGGACGATGTCGACCTGCGGTTCCTCGCCGACCCGCACCGGCTGGGTCTGGATTTCGGCGTCGATGTAGCCCATCACGCCGTATGCGTCCTTCAGGGCCTCGACGCTCTTGTCGAGGAGAAGCTTCGCGTACCAGTCGCCCGGTCGGATCACGAGGAGCGCGTCAAGCTGCTGCTCGGAGAAGACCCGCAGCGGCGTCGGTCCCTCGAGACTGGTGCCGCGGATGATCGTCTTCCGCACCGTGTAGCGCCGGCCCTCCTCGATGACGAAGGTGATCTTCGCCTCCTTCGAGTCGGGGGAAAGCTGCACGCGCCGATCGACGCGGACATCGACGAAGCCCATGTCCTTGTAGAAGCGGTCGACGATCGCGATGTCGTCGTAGAGCTGCTCCTCGTTCAGTTCGCCCTTGCGAAAGAGCGGAATCGCGGTGCGCGTCTTGATCTGCGAATAGAGCTTGTCGGCCTCGAAGCTGGCGTTGCCGACGAACTCGATGTCCTTGATGCGGACGCGCGGCCCCTCGATGATCCGGAAGATGAGGAGACCGGTGTCCGTGAGGCGACTCTCGTCGACGGTGACCTCGACGAGATAGTTGCCCTTGCCGCGGTAGAGGTCCTTGATGCGGACGATCGACTGCTCGAGCAGGAAGTCGTCGCGCGGACCGCCGGCATAGAGCGGAATCGCCTTGCGCAGCTCCTGATCGCTGATCAGGTTGTTGCCGACGGTGTCGATGCTGCTGATGATCGGTTGCTCGGCGACCGTGTAGATCACCTCGACCGTGCCGTCGGCGCGGAGCTGGGCGTCGGCGCTCACCGTCGAGAACTGCCCGAGCCGGTAGAGCGTCGCGACATCGGCGCGGATCGCGGTCGCCTCGAAGGGCTGGCCGGCGGCGACGCGGATGTTGTTGTCGATCTCCTGGCGCGAGACCCGCGAGAGGCCCTTGACCGAGATCGCCGAGATCGGGCGATCGGCGAAGTTCGGATCGCCGATCGCCGGCGAGGTTGCGGTGGCGCCGGGCGGCGGTGATGGCGATGCCGATGCCTGGGCCGACGCTGCCGCGTCGAGCAGCGGACCGACGGCGATGGCGAGGATCGTCGCGGAGAGCAGGCATCGATGCGCCGTTCGCGACTCGCCCGAACGAAGGCTGCGGGCGGAGGGAAGGAAGGGTCGCATCGGTTGACGCACGCTCGGGCCTCGGTGGGAACGAAATCGGGAGCCGGATCCGGAACCCGATCAGGAAACAGGTCGGGAAGCGGATCGGGAAGCGGTGAAGTTCGGGGGGCTCCCCGGGGAACGGGCGACCGCATCCGGAAGATAGCCGGGCCCGGCGAGCCTCTCAACACGACCGGCGGCTGCGGCTAGCGCGACGCTCGCCCGCACGGCCCTGCTACGCTGCGGTCATGTCCACGACCGCTACCGCGACGACGCTGAAGCAGACCGCCTTCCACTCCTTCCATACCGAGCATGGCGCGCAGATGGTCGAGTACGCGGGCTGGTCGATGCCGATTCGCTACTCGTCGATCATCGAGGAGCACAAGCACTGTCGGACGAGCGGCGGATTCTTCGATGTCAGCCACATGGGTCGGCTTCGCTTCAGCGGTCGGCACGCCCGGCGGTTCCTCGATCGCGTCTGCACCCGGCAGATCTTCGGCATGACCAAGGGCATGTGCCGCTATTCGCTCGTCCTCAACGAGCGGGGCGGCTGCCGCGACGATGTGCTCGTCTATTGCTTCGACGAGGACGAGTACCTCATGGTCTGCAACGCCGCGAACCGGGCGAAGCTCCTCCAGCATTTCGCCGAGCAGCGCGGGGACATGGTTTTCAAGCTCGAGGACGAGACCGAATCGACGGCGATGGTCGCCCTGCAGGGGCCGAAGGTCATGGAACTCGTCGCCAAGAAGTCGACCGAGGTGCCGACCCTCAAGCGCTATCGTTTCGTCCAGAAGAATGTCATGGTCGTGAAGCTCATCGTGAGCCGCACCGGATACACGGGCGAGGACGGCATCGAGGTCATCCTCACGAACAAGATGATGGCGAAGGTCGCGATGTCGCTGCTCCTCGGCGGCGACGCGAGCGAGAAGAGCATCGTGCGGCCGGTCGGCCTCGGGGCCCGCGACTCGCTCCGCATGGAGGCCGGCATGCCGCTCTACGGCCACGAGATCGATGAGGAGACCGACCCGCTCTCGGCCGGACTCGCCTTCGGCGTCAAGCTCGACAAGGGTGCCGACGACGATCGCATCGGCGGCTTCATCGGCCAGGCGGCGCTTCAGAAGATCGCCAAGGAAGGGCTTCGGAAGACGCTCGTCGGCCTGCATGTCGAGGGGCGTCGCAGCCCGCGGCAGGGGATGAAGGTCTGGAAGGGCGATCGCGAGATCGGCGTCGTCACAAGCGGCTGCCTTGCCCCGACGCTCGACCATCCGATTGCGATGGCCTTCGTGCCCCCCGAGGCGAGCGAACTCGGCACCGAACTGCACATCGATCTCGGCAGCGCGAAGGCCGCCGCGAAGGTCGTCAAGATGCCGTTTTATTCGGCGGTGAAGTGAACGCCCGGTGAGTGAACGCCGGGTGAGCGAACGCCGGGTGAGCGATGCCGGCTGAGCGATCGTGGCCGCACGGGCAAGCCGCGCGAATCTGGTTGAATCCGGTTGAATCCGGTTGAATCGGGTTGAATCGGGGCGGGCCTTGTATCCGCAGCCAGTTCTGCGACTCTCTCCCGACGACACCCCTTCCTCGGAGAACTAGCTATGCCATGCGCGAATCCTCTCGTCCCCTCGTTCCGTCCGCTCGCCCTGACGGCGGCCGTTGCCCTCACGCTCGCCGTCGGCGGCGGGGCTTCCGCCGGATACATCGATGGCCAAGGCCGTGAGTGGCTTCAGGTGAAGTCCTTCACTGGAAAGACCTGGCAGCAAATCGATGCCATCTGCCCGAACGACGGCGTCACCCCCTGCGTCGGCACGCTCTCAGGGGTCAACATCACCGGCTTCGTCTGGGCGACGCAGGAGCAGGTGCTTTCGCTGTTCGCCGAGTCCGTTCCCAACATCGTCGAGGCCGGCTTCGTCGGGGGGCCGGGCTATGTGGTCGCGGGCCTTGAGTTCTTCGGCCCCTTCCAGCCGACCTTCGAGTTCTACACGACCTTCGGCGGCTACAACTACCTCTCGGGCTGGACCGCGACCTCCTCGAACGGCTTCGCCATCGCCCCCGAAGTCTCGGCCGAGTATCCGGTCTTCTACGGCGGCTTCAACACGCTCGCCGAGGTCGCCGTGACTTCGTCCAGCCAGTTCCGCGGCGCGTGGTTCTTCAAGCCGGCGCCGGTCGTCTGTGATGCCGATCTCGACGGCAGCAACACCGTTGACGCCGCCGATCTGTCGATCCTGCTCGGCGCGTGGGGCGCGACCGCGGGCAGCGCCTCGGACCTCGACGGCAACGGGCTGGTCGATGCCGCAGACCTCTCGATCCTGCTCGGCGCGTGGGGGCAGTGCGGCTGAGCCGCTCGCCGGAGTCCTCTGAAACGCCGGCTTTCTGCACGCTTCGTCCAGAGAACCACAGAGGCACAGAGGGCACAGAGGATGCACAGAGAAGGCGAAAGAGGAGACGGGTTGCGCGCGCGTTGATGGAGCCATGCCGGTGCCAGAGGGACTTGAGGAGCGCACGCGATGGGCACAGTGAGGAGTCCCGACTCAAGTCAAGTCCACTCTCTGCCTACGAGTTTGCGCGACGAGTTCCATCCCTTCCGTTGCCTTCTCTGTGCATCCTCTGTGCCCGCCCACTTCGGGTTGGGCCTCTGTGGTTCTCTGGTTCTCTGGTTCGCCGGCTGATTTGTGCAGAAGCCTGTTGAGTCTGCGAGCGATCAATCGCTACACCGCCTCGCGGCCCGGCTCGTCGCGGCCCGGATGATGACCGTTCTGTCGCCCGTTGCGTCCGTTGACGCGGCGGAGCGCTGTCGGCTGGTCGATCATGTCGGACGCGCCGCCACGGTCTCGCTCGAGTCCGCTGCGGCCCGCGGCGCCATGGCGACGCAGGAAGCGCGAGGGCTTGTCGTCCTGCAACTGCTGCTGGAGCCGCTTGAGGGCTTCCACTTCGATCTGTCGCACGCGCTCGCGGGTGAGGCCGACCTCGTGGCCGATCTGCTTGAGCGTCAGCGGCTCCTGACCTTCGAGCCCGAAGCGCAGGCGAAGGACGCGGGCGTCGCGCTCGTCGATCGAGTCGAGGAGCTTCAGGATGAGCTTGAACTCCTCCTTGCGCTCGACGCTCTCCTCCGGCGCGGCGTGCCGGGTGTCCTCGAACATGTCGTTGAAGTCGAGGGCCTCGCCGTCGTCGCCGGTCGGCGCGTGCGCCGGAGCGTGGAACGCCTTCACGGCGCGGCGGATGATCTGGAGCTTCTTGATCGGAAGCTTCATCGCCTTGGCAAGCTCCTGGAGCGACGGCGGTCGGCCGAGTTCCTCCTCAAGCTTGCGGCTCGATTCCTTCCAACGGGCGATCAGCTCGACCATGTAGGCCGGGATGTGGATCGGCTGGACCGCGTTGATGAGCGTCCGCTTGATCGCCTGCTTGATCCACCACGATGCGTAGGTCGAGAAGCGGGCCCCCTGCGCCGGATCGAAACCCTCGACGGCGCGAATGAGGCCGATGTTGCCCTCTTCGATCAGGTCAGCGAGCGGAAGCCCGCGGTGCACATAGTTCTTGGAGATCGAGATGACCAGGCGCAGGTTCGCCTTGATCATGATCTCCTTGGCACCCTGATCGTTGTCGTTGATGATTGCCCAACCAAGCCGCTTCTCTTCCTCGGCGGAGAGAAGCGGGACCTCGTTGATCTGCCTGAGATACAACTGCAGATCGGATTGCAACGGGGATCGAGCCATTGAGGACCTCGCCCACGACCACGAACACGGTCAGGGCCTCGCATGGGACCGATGGATTGAGAATGGGACGCGCGGATGGCTCCGGATCCGGCGACCGAACGCGGCGTGGCTCCGAGCGGAGTGCACACCGAGCGAACGGAAAACCGGGCGCGTCGTCTTTCTCCCCACCTAAGAGCGCTCGGGTGGAAACCCACCAAAGCGACCCTGACGCAGTCGGACAGGGCTGGGCCAGCATACCCCTTTCGCGGGTCTGCCGACAACCCCGACGACACCGTCAAATCCCTTGAAAGAACCCCTCCCTCAGAGTCCCTGACGGCTGCCGTCCGTCCCGGGGAAACCCTGCACTGGTCCGTCGACCTCTTGCGAGATCGGCTTCACTCTCTGTACGCGAATGACGGGCCTCCGGACGCGGCGAGGATGCTTGGTTGAGGTTCGCGAGGGGGGGGGATTGTTCCGGAGGCGCGGTCTCGGGAAGCAACGCGTCCGCGCGCCGCCACGCGATCGGCGGTCGAACCCCTTGAGGGGGGGGCGAAGATTGTTCCGGAGGCGCGGTCTCGGGAAGCAACGCGTCCGCGCGCCGCCACGCGATCGGCGGTCGAACCCATTGAGGGGGGGGCGAAGATTGTTCCGGAGGTGCGGTCTCGGGAAGCAACGCGTCCGCGCGCGGATACCGTTTCCGCCGTGGATGCTTCCGACGAGACAGCCCCTGGCGCTCACCCGGCCTCGCCCGACCTCTCTGGCCTCCTCCGTTCCTGGCCCTACGAGCCCGGCCAAGTGCTCGTCCGCCGCATCGAGGGTGCCGACGGCCGTCCGAAGATCCAGGTCCGCGTCGAGCTCGGCATCCTCCAGCTCGAGGCGACGGGGCGTCCCGACGGTCTTCATCCCGAAGGATGTCCCCCGCACTGCGAGTCGCTCCTCGCATGGGCCCGAGAACGCCTGGCAGCCCACGAGGCGCGGATGGATGCGATGAAGCGAGACGAGCCCTTCGTGCTCGCGTCCGACGATTGTGCGGCCCTGCGCGAGGAGGCCGTCCAGTACTACCACCGCTATGTCGCCTTCTTCGCCCTCGAGGACTTCCCCGGCGTCGTTCGCGACACCACCCGCAATCTCGAGGTCTTCGCCCTCTGTCGGCGCTACGGACAGACCCAGCAGGATCGCGAGGTCCTCGAGCAGTTCCGCCCCTATGTCCTCATGATGCGGACGCGAGCCCAGGCGAGTCTCGCCCTGTGCGGCGGCCAGTCGCGGCTCGCCCTCGCAGCCATCGACGCCGGACTCGAGGAGATTCGCCTTGCGTTCGCCGAGCGGGGCCAACTCGACGGCTTCGAGCGGGCGAACGAGACGCAAGCGCTCCGCGGCCTGCGCGACATGCTCATTCCGAAGCTCCCGTCCAGTCAGCGGAGCGAGCTTGAGGAGCGGTTGCGGGCGGCGATCGCGAGCGAAAACTACGAGCTCGCGGCGATTCTGCGCGACGAGCTGCGCCTCCTCGGTTGAGCGACGCGATGCCTCGTCAGTCGCGCTTCGGGAAGGTCACGAAGAGCGTGACCTCCTGACCCTCGCGCAGGACGACCGCCTGCACCTCATCGCCCGGCTCGTGCGTCCGCAGCAGGGCCACGAACTCCTCGCGGGTCTTGATCGGCTGCTTGTCCCACTTGACGAGCTTGTCGTTGAGCTGGAAGCCCGCCTTCTCGGCTGCGCCGCCCGCGGTGATCTCGGCGATCGTGACGCCTGACTGGTCCTCGGTCTCGGCGCTGCGCACGCCGAGGCGCACCCGCATCGGCTGGCCGCGCATCGGTCCGCTCGAGGCGTCGAACTCGAACCGTTCCGACCGCTGCGCCGCCGAGAGGGCGAGATCGCGGAAGAGCCAGACCGCCTTGACCGAGCTCTCGCGGTTGATGAGGCCGCTGACATCGCGCGGCGTGTGATAGTCGTCGTGGAAGTCGGCGATGATCCCGAAGAGGGCCGGAATGCCGGCGGCGAGGAAACTCGCCTGGTCGCTGCCGCCCATGTCGGGTGCGGCCGTCGCGACGACCTCGATGCCGTAGCGTTCCTTGGCGCTCGCGTAGATCGCGGTCGCCCATTCGTGCATGTCCTTCGCGCTGCCGGAACCGGAGACGGCGAGTCGCTCGTTCAGGATCCGGCCGATCATGTCGAAATTGAACATGAGCATGTGGTCGCGGGCCGGGAACAGCGGATTCTGTACGTAATAGCGACTGCCGTTCAGTCCGCTCTCCTCGGCCGTGAAGGCGATGAAGAGAATCGAACGGAGCGGCTGCTCCGCCGGGAGCGTTGCATATTCCTTCGCGAGCAATTCGGCGAGAAGCATGACGCCCGCCGAGCCGGAGGCGTTGTCGTCGGCGCCGGGATGGAGCGAACCGGCGCCGGAGCGCGATCCGAAGTCGCCGTAGCCGAGATGGTCGAGGTGGCCGCCCATCACGATGATCTGGTCCTTCAGCGCGCCGCGGCCGGGAAGCAGTCCGACGACGTTCTCGGCGATCGTGCGCATGCTCTCGCCCTTCGCGGCAAGCCGAACGCTCGCCTTCGGCAGGGGGAGCACGACGCCGCGATCGTCGGCCATCGTCCGGAGTTCGAGGGCGGAGCGGCCGTCGGCGTCGGCCATGCGGATCATGCGTTCGGCGGCCTCGGGCGAGACGATCGCAACCGGAATGCGGGCCATGCCCTGCGAACTCATGCGGAGCGACGCGATGCGCTCATCCCTCGCGCCGGGCGTGTTGACCACGATGATGCCGGCCGCCTTGCGCTGCTCGATGCCGCGGATCTTCTGGGCGAATCCCGCCGCGGCCGACCATCCGCGCTCGCTCCACCGCGAGGTGCCGTCCTCGCGCATCGGCTCGAAGCGCAGCACGACGGCGATCTTGCCGCTCAGGTCGGTGTCCTCGGTGAAGGTCGTGTAGTTGTGCGTCGCATCATTGATGCCATAGCCGACGAAGACGAGTTCGCCGGTGATGTCACCGTCGCTGCCCATGCTTGTGAAGCTCCAGTCGCTGCCGTGCTCGAGGGTCACGACCTCGTCGCCGCGCGTCAGGGTGAGCGTCTGATCGACGAACACCTTGGTCTCGCCGAGGGCGAAGGGCTGTCGATAGCTGGGCGTGCCCGCTGCGGTCTTCGCGGGAGCCTCGAGCCCCACGCGACGGAAGCCCCACTCGACATAGTCCATCGCGTGTTCCATCCCCTTCGTGCCCGGCAGACGGCCATCCATCCAGGGGCTCGCGAGGATGATGAGATGCTCGTTGAAGGTCGCGACATCGGGATGCACCGCCGCGAGCGACTCGTGGATGCGCGGTTGGGTGTCCGGATGCGTCGCAACGCGATCGGCGGACGAGGCACCGGAGCCCGCTGCGATGGTGAGGATGGCGAGCGACGCTGCGACGATCGAGAGGGGGCGACGGGACATGCTGGTTCGAGATCCGGGTGGTGGTAGCGAGTTGATCGTGGCGCGATGGGGAAGTCGCCTGCCGGCAGATCTCGCTCGTGTCAAGCGAGTGTTCTACCTTCGCATAGGCTTTTCCGCTGCAGCCATGCGTTGGAAGTCTTCGAATCTCCGCGCTCTCCCCGGAAGCGTCCTCATCGCCTTCGCGGCATGCATCGCGCTCGGATCCTCCGTTGCGCATGCCGCCGCCGAGCGGCTGGAGGCGTCGCGCCATCCGCAGGACGGTCCGCATGTCGATCTCCGCTTCGCCCTGACCGCCGACGCGGTCGTCGCCGAGGTCTCGATGAATCTCGTTTTCCTCGACGAGATCCTCACGCACCCTCGGGAAGAGTCCGACCGTCTGGCCCTCTCGGAACTGCGGGTCATGGAGCCCGCGATCCTCACCCGCATGGCGGAGCTCTGTCAGGTCCGGGCGGATGGCCGTCCGCTCCAGCCGACCCTTGACGGGCTTGCGATGAACGACCCGGACGAGGCACTTTTGCCTCTCTTTCCGATCTCCGGCATGCGCGGCCTTCGGAAGATTCGGTTCGAGCTGCGCTTTCCGCTCGCCGAAGCCGCGTCCGAGCCAACATCGCTCTCCTTCGTGTGGCTCGCCTTTCCCGTCGACCTGCTTTCGATGTACGAGCCGAAGCCGAAGCTGGTGATCGCCGCGGAGCTCGTCGCCCAAGGCGTTCGCCATGATTTGATATTTCTTGAATCGGAGCCGGAGCAGATGTGGCACGCCGAGCGCGGCGGGGTCGAGGGACGCCTCGCCGCGGTGCCCCGTCCCGCCGCTCCGCCGACGCTTGGCATTGCGCCGGTCGGCGTCATCGCCGGCATCGCAGCGGGCGTCTTTGTGTGGGGCGCTGCGCGCGGGACGCGGGGACGCGGCACCGGACGCGGCGCTGCGCTTCGCGGCATCGTCGTCGGGATGATCGTGGGAGCGCCGGCTGCGCTCCTTCTCCGCTCCGGACGCGTTGCGATTCCGATGCCGCTCGCCTCGCGGGCAGCGCTGCCGACCGTCGACGAGGCCGCTGCGATCTTCGATCCGCTCCATGCGAATCTGTATCGCGCATTTGATTATGTCGACGAGTCGGCGATCTACGACGCACTTGCCCTGAGCGTCGACGGCCCGCTGCTCGAGGAGCTCTACCTCACCATTCATCGCAGTCTGGTGATGGCCGAGGAGGGTGGCGCGCTCAGTCGCGTCGTCGCTGTCCGCCGCAGCGAAGTCCTCGTCGAGAGCGTGGGACTTCTCGAGGCGACCGATCCGTCGGACTCCGTCGGAGGCGTCCTGGCCGAGGGGACGGATGCGGAGGCTGCGCCGAGCTTCCTCGTCCGCTGCCGGTTCGAGGTCGACGGACGGGTCACCCACTGGGGACACGCCCACGAGCGGACCAACGGATATGTGGCTCGCTACACGGTCGTCGCGCGGGGCGACGGATGGCGCATCGCCGATGTCGAGGTGCTCGAGCAGACGAGGCTCGATGCGGCCGAGGAGGGACCGCCGCCTGCGATTCGACCCGGCGCCGATGGCTTGCTTGACCTCTGATCCCTGCGCGCCGCAGCCTCGTTCGTCATGAAAACAATGGAAGCAAAAACGCCACGCCCCTTCGCATCCGCAGGGCGGAGGAGGGGGCGTGGCGGCAAGGAGAGAGACGCTGATCGTCTGGATCGGGCTGGCCAACGGTCACCAGCGAACGCCGTCCTGACGCGATGCGAGCGGGGGCGCTCGCATCGATTTCGGATGGGAGACCGGTCTGAAGCAAGGGCGCTTTCGTCGGGTGGTCCTTCGACCAGTCGGACGGCGAGCCACAGTCGGCCCGCGCGGTGAGGACGCGTGGACCGAGCGAGATCGCGGGGCGACCCTCCTTCAGGTGGTCGCGAGGCTTCCGCTTTCGCCTCGCGACCCGTGAGAGACCCTACGACCGAGGGCCCCTCGCTGTTCCCACAACGGCGGGTGCACCACGAAGATTGCCGAGTCTTCGTCGCGATCCGTGAGGATGACACCCCAACGGTCGGCGGCGTCGGTGGTTCGCGGGCCTTCACGCGGCGGCGCTCCGTTTCCTCCGGCGTGCCCCTGGATCCTCGGCGGATCGACCGGGCGATCGGACAGGAACGGTCAGCAAGCGAGATTTCCAAAGGTGTTTCCGGGAATCCTCGCGGTCGGGAGTTGACCGATGGTCGAGAGCGCGCGAGATTCGTCGGTGAGGAGTCGAGGAGCGAGCTGCAACGCTCTCGCCATCGCTCCACACCGTCCGCCCCCATCGATCGACGCACCGCCGCTGCCGCGACTGGTGCGAGACGAAGGGAGCCCGCCCGAAGCCGGGGTTGCGGCGCGAGCAGGACGGATCTCGATCTGTGGGGGGGCCGGGTGCGGACGCAAGGAGCCCGCACCCGGTTCCTATCGATTGGTTTCTCACGGACGGAGTGCTCGCCGATTTCGGTGGCCGTCACGCGGGTCGGCTGCGCCGCGGCCGAACATGCCTTCCGCTCCCGAGAAGAGCGTAGATTGAAGCCATGTCACCGGATGGCATCTCCCTTTCCTTCGAACTGCTCGCCCTCTCGTCGCTCGCCTCGACCGCCGCCGACGCACCCGAGCTGACGCCGACGCGGTTCCTCGGTCGCACGCATCCGATCCTCGTGCACTTTCCGATCGCGCTGCTCGTGGCGGCCGCAGCGCATGAGCTTCAGCGTTGGATACGACGCGTGCCGGGCATGTCGCCCTCGACATTTCCATTGATTGCGGCGGCGACGCTCGCAGCGATCGCTGCCACCGTGAGCGGTTGGATGAACGCAGCGTGGGAACATGACGGCAGCACGAGCGAGACGCTCCTGCGCCATCGTTGGCTCGGGACGATCGTGACCGGCGCGATGATCGTCGTGGCGCTGCTCGCCGAGCGGGCCGGACGAAATCCGCACGCGATCGGATCCGCGTTCCGTTCGACGATTCACGCCCAGCGGCTCGGCGCCATCGCCTGCGCGCTCCTCATCGGACTCGTCGGCCATCTGGGCGGATCGCTCGTACACGGTGAGGGGTACCTGATGAAGGGCCTCTTCACCAGGCCCGCATCGACGGCGCCGCGGGCGAGCGCCGACGACGCGATCGTCCAGGTCGGCGAGCAGGATTTCTATCGTTCAAAGGTCGAGCCCATTCTCGCCACGCACTGCGTCGAGTGTCACGGACCCGACAAGCAAAAGGGTGGACTCCAGCTTGAGCCGATCGCTGCTGCCTTCGATGTGCCGCCCGATCGATGGACGATCATTCCCGGCAAGCCGGACGAGAGTTACCTTCTCGAGCGCATTCTGCTGCCCCGCGACGATGTCGACGCGATGCCGCCGGAAGACAAGGGGCCCGGGCTCACCGAGGCGGAGATCGCCGTGCTCCGCGAGTGGATCGAATCCGGCGCGCGCTTCGACGCAGCGGCCGCCGTCGGCGAGACCGCCGCGCCGAAGCCCTCGGCATCGGGTGCGCGATTGCGCTCCTCGCCCGAGGCGATCGAGCGGATGGTCGCCGATTGCGTTGCTTGCGGAGCGATCGCCCAGCCGCGATCGCTGGACGAACCGTATATCGAAATCAACGCTGCGCGAGCGACGCCGGCGTGGACCGATGAGCAGCTTCGCGCGCTCCTCGGCGCATGCGATGCGATCGTCTCGCTGAATCTCGCCGGCACGAAGGTGACCGACGCGGGGCTCGCCTCGCTGCCGCCGCTCCTCTCGCTCGAGCGGCTTCGCCTCGATCGGACCGCGATCGGTGACGCCGGACTCCGGCCCTTTCTCGCCAGCGAGACGCTCACCTCGGTCAATCTCGTCGGGACCGTCGTGAGCGACGAGGGGCTGCTTGCCCTGCTCGGCGTCCCCTCGCTGCGCGAGGTGCATGTCTGGGAGAGCGGGGTGACCGACGCCGGCATCGCCGTGGCCCGCGAGCGCCGACCCGATGTCCGCGTCATCGGGGCGGAAGCCCCGCCGCGTCCCGCGCCGGTCGGCGACGCGCCGGCGCCGTGACCGTCGCGGGGGCGTGGTAGCCTCCGCACATGCACCGCCTCGATAGCCCGGCCCTCTCGCGACGCCTGTTCCTTCGAACCGCCGGAGGCGCGATCGCCGCGCTGCCCTGCGCAAGCGCTCTCGCGGCGCATGGCCTCGTCGACGACGAGGGCCCGATCATCACCGGCACGCCCGAACACACCTATCGCGTGCAGCATGACTGGCTCACGCCCGCGAAGGGCGTGGTCTTCGGCGACACGCACGGACTCGCCCAGGACGCGAACGGGCGCATCTATGTCTCGCACACGGTGCATCCCTCGAGCGAGACGAAGCACGCCATCGCGGTCTTCGAGCGGGACGGCACCTTCGTCGGCAGTTGGGGCGAGCAGTTCGCCGGCGGCGGCCACGGCCTCGACATCCGCAAGGAAGGTGAGGTCGAGTATCTCTATCACTGCGATGTGAATCGGCGCAAGCTCGCCAAGACGACGCTCGACGGCAAGGTCCTCTGGGAAGTGGGCGCGCCGACCGCGGCGCGGCACCGCGACACCGCCTGCTACGCCAACGAGGGCGATTGGAATCCGACGAATGTCGCCTTCGCTCCCGACGGCGATCTCTTCGTCGGCGACGGATACGGCAAGAGCTTCGTCCACCGCTTCTCCAAGGACGGCGAGTGGAAGGCGACGATCGCCGGCCCCGGCAGCGAGAAGGGTCAGGTCAGTTGTCCGCACGGACTGTGGGTCGACAAGCGATCGCCGCTCTCGAAGGAGCCGATCCTCGCCGTCGCCGACCGCAGCAACCGCCGCATTCAATATCTATCGTTTGAGGGCAACCATCTCGGATTCGTGACCGAGGGCATGCGGCAGCCCTGTCACTTCAAGACCCACGATGATCGGCTGCTCGTGCCCGATCTGTCGAGCGTCGTGACGATCCTCGACGGCAACAACAAGGTGCTCGTCCATCTTGGCGACGGCCATCCGACGAACCTGCGCGACGCACCGCGGGAGAAGTTCGTCGCCGGCTCCTTCATCCATCCGCACACCGCGATCTGGCTCGAGGATGGAAGCATCCTCGTCGCCGAATGGGTGCCGATCGGACGCATCACGCGCCTCGTTCCGACCAAGCTCTGACGGCCCGGCGCGTCAGGCGGCGCGCCGAAGGGTCATCGTCTCGGGCGGCGCGTCGAGATGGGCGCTGGCGTCTCGGTGCGCGCAGACCGCGCGGAAGGCCTCCTGCTGGCGGCAGAATGCCTGCACGAGCATCGGATCGAAGTGGCTGCCCGAGCCCTCGACGATGATGTTGACGGCGACCGCGTGCGAAAGGGCGTTCTTGTAGACGCGCTTCGAGGTGAGGGCGTCGTAGACATCGGCGATGGCCATGATCCGCGCAGCGAGCGGGATGCGCTCGAGGGCAAGCCGCTGCGGATAGCCCTGGCCGTCCCAGCGCTCGTGGTGGGACTGCACGATGTCGAGGGCGATACGGCAGTAGCGCGAGTCCGGACAGTGCCGCAGCGCCTCGGCGAGCGTCTCCGCGCCGATCGAGGTGTGGGTGCGCATGATCGCGAACTCGTCCTCGCTCAGGCGTCCGGGCTTCAGCAGAATGCTGTCGGGAATGCCGGTCTTGCCGATGTCGTGCAGCGGGCTCGTGAGCCACATGAGCCGCACGAACTCGGCGTCGGCCTCCTCCGCGTAGACGCCATTCTTCCGCAGGTCGTCGGCGAGAAGATGGCAGTAGGCCCGCACGCGCTCGAGGTGCTGCCCGCTCTCGGGATCGCGGCTCTCGGCGAGCCTCGCGAGCTGAAAGAGAAGCGCGTCGCGCGTCTCCGTCGCGCAGATCCGCTCGCCGGAGCGAAGCCGCGCGGCGAGTTCGTCGCGATCGATCGGCTTGGTCAGGAACTCGTCGGCGCCGGCGCCCATCCCCACCGCGATCGCACTCGCGTCGTCGCGATGGACGAGCATGATCGAATAGGTATGGCTGCCCTGTCGCTCGGTCCGGATCCATCGGCACAGCGAGGCGCCGTCGAGGTGGCCGAGCTGCCAGTCGCAGATCGCGATGCGCAGCGTCGGATCGGCGCCAAGGCGCGCTTGGGCCTCCGCGCCGTCCTGGGCCGTGACGCTCTCATGGCCGAGCGCAGCGAGCGTCTCGACGATCGACTGTCGGCAGGCCTCATCGGCGGTGGCGACGAGAACGCGCGGCCGATTCATGGTCGTGTGCGTGGCGGTGTGCATCGGTGGTCAGTTCCTCGGCGGCCGCTTCCGCTCGGTCCTCCCGCGGTCGAGCGTGCCGTCTCTCCCCCGAGGCGATCGCCGCGGGCCCCGGTGGGATCGGCCGGGGCGATCCGCCCACTTCCCGGAAGGTGGAGAGATGCGACGAAGGTCCTTGCCGTCCGTGACGCCGGTACCGTCTGCGAGGGTTCTCGGATCGCGCCGCGGCCCGTACGATCCGATCCCATGAAGGCCCCCACGAAGACCGCACGCGTCAGGAAAGACCGCACTGTCGTCATCCTCGGGGCCGGCATGGTCGGTTCGGTGATCGCCGCGGATCTCGCCGGCGATCGCCATCTCCGCATCACGGTCGCCGACCGCTCCCCGCAGTCGCTCGAGCGGGCGCGGAGCCGCGCCGGCGGCCGGGTCGCCGCCATCGAGGCGGATCTCTCCGATCGGCGGACGGTCGCCCGACTGATCGCCGACGCCGACCTCGTCGTCGGCGCCCTGCCAAGCGTTTTTGGCTTCGCTGCCCTCGAGAGCGTGGTCGACGCCGGGCTGCCCTATTGCGACATTTCCTTCATGCCCGAGGATTTCCTTGTCCTGAGCAAGCGGGCGAAGCGCACGGGCAGCGTTTGCGTGGCCGACTGCGGCGTCGCCCCCGGCATGTCCAACATGCTTGCTGCGTGGTGTGCGGCGAAGCTCGATCGCACCGAGCGCATCGACATCATGGTCGGAGGCGTGCCGCGCGACCGGCACTGGCCCTTCGAATACAAGGCGGGATTCTCGCCCGGCGATGTCATCGAGGAGTATGTGCGACCCTCGCGGGTCGTCGAACGCGGGCGGATCGTCGTGAAGGAAGCGCTTTCGGAGCCCGAGCTCATCGACTTCCCCGGCGTCGGCACGCTCGAGGCGTTCAACACCGACGGACTGCGGAGCCTCGCGACGACGCTCACGGTTCCCTTCATGCGCGAGCGCACCATGCGCTATCCGGGACATATCGAACTCATGCGCGTCTTCCGCGAGACCGGGCTCTTCTCGCTCGAGCCGATCGAGGTCGGCGGCGTCGCGGTGCGCCCGCGCGACCTGCTCGCTCGCCTGCTCTTTCCGAAGTGGACCTATGCGGAAGGAGAGGCGGACCTCACCGTCATGCGCGTCCTCGCCGAGGGGACGCTCGACGGCGTCTCCACGCGCATCACCTGGGACCTGCTCGATCGAGCCGATCCGCAGACGGGCTTCTCGAGCATGTCGCGCACCACGGCGTTTCCCTGCACGAGCGTGGTACGCATGCTGCTCGACGGCACCATTCGAACCGCGGGCGTGCACGCCCCCGAGCACATCGTCGGCATGCCCGGCGTCTTCGACCGGATCATGCGTGACATGAAGGAGCGCGGCGTCGCGTACGCGGCGCGGGTTGAGCAGCTGGAGGACGCCCAGCCGGATCGCCGGCGGCGGGCGCCCTCGCGGAGCGCGAAGCGCTGATCGGGAGGGGTCGCGGTGGCAGAGACGCTCGACCATCATGCGCTCAAGCGGCTCGCGGTCGCGTGGCTGTGGAAGCTCGGCTGTCGCGTGATCGCGACCGAGGTACGCGCCCCGATCGGACGCTACCGCGTCGATGTCGCCGGGTGGTTCGATCGGCCCATCGACGGCCTGCTTGAGCGCGGACCAGGGGCGTCATCGCTCTGGGCCGCCGAAGAGGGGCGGGCCCGGCGCGGCGCCTCGCACGCCGAAGGGGCCACGATCATCATCGAGTGCAAGCAGTCGCGGGCGGACTTCCTGCGCGACGGCAGCGATCCCGACGAGCTGCTCCGCGAGCGCGAGCGATTGCGCCGGCGCAGGGCCGAGATCGAGGAGACGAAGGTGAAGCGCTACGAGCCGGCGCTGCGCAAGGAGGGAAGCTCGCTCTTCGACGGCCTCGAGGAATGGGACTTCTCCAAGAGCAGGCTGGCGAGCTACCGGGCCGTGCTGCGCGACCTTCAGCGCATCGACGAGTCGCTTTACGGTCAGACGAAGTTCGCGCGATTCGCCCGCTACCGAATGGCCGATCGACTGGTGCTCTTCGCGCCGGCCGGGCTCGTCCGTCCGCGCGAACTCCCCGAGGGGTGGGGACTCGTCGAGTGCCATCGCCGGCCGCTGCGCCGCGAGCGGGCGTCCATGGCCCTCGGCGTCGATCCGCTCGCCGACCTGCCGCTCCGCGAGGGAGCGACGCCGCCAGCGCTGCACACGCATGCGCGGCGCCGCGAGCAGCTCTTCCGTTCGATCGCGATGGCGGCGAGTCGCGAAGCGGTGCGCCGCGTCGCGCCCGAGGCAATGAGCCGCGAGCCGGACGCTACCGACGCTTCGTGACCCTAGCCCGCCGCGCTGTGCGCGCTGGCGCCGTCATGCGTGACGCGAGCGGAACGAAGGAGGAGACGACGCGATAGGGCAGCCCCGTCCGCGCCTCGCGACCGGCGCGGATGATCGCGAGAATCTCCTGGAGCTTGGCGTGCAGCTCGCGTCGTCGGCGGTCATCGAGCCAGGTTACCTCGAAGAAGAAGGCGAGCGGCGAGCTCGGATCCCGCAGCCGCGGCACATGTCCCGCTTGGACAGCGGCGCGGATGTCACGCGAGGCGGTGCGGAAGGCCCGTTCGGCGATATGCACAACCTCGCCGAGCAGGCGATCGGGACGCGTGCCGATCGAGCGGGCGGTGCCCATCGGTCCGAGCCCGTAGATCGTCTCGTAGCGGCGGCCGGCTCGGCGGCGGTCGACCGCGACGAGAAGCTTCGCCCGCACGAGCGGCGCGATGTGGCGATAGAGGCTCGAGGGGCGTCGTCCGGAGAGGCGGGCGAGATCGGCGACGGAGCAGGGGGCAGCACCCTCCGCGAGCGTGAAAAGCTCGAGTCGGATCGGCGAGCGGAGCGCCCGCCACTGGAGGATCGTCCAGACGCGGTGCGATGCGGACGGGGTCGCCGAAGGCTTGGGCGGGCGTTTGGTTGATGTTCTCGGCACAGCAAAAAAGAGAATATCATCCCAAGCGGGCATCGGGAAGCAACCTGAGCCCCGCCGATCCGAACAAGCCTCCCGTTCCCGCTCCGCACCGGCTCGATCCACATGCAGCAGCCCACCACCGACTCCAGCGCGTCTCCGACCGCCCCGCACCGGACGCGCAGCGCCTCCGCGGGACTCTCGCTCCGCGGTCTCGTCAAGATTCACCCCGGTCCCGTCGCTGCCTTGCGAGGCGTCGATCTCGATGTCGGCGAGGGCCTCTTCGGCCTGCTCGGTCCGAACGGTGCGGGCAAGAGCACGCTCATGAATGTCGTCGCGACGCTCATCGAGCCGACCGCGGGCACCGTGCTGCTCGACGGCGTCGATGTCGTGCGCGACCCGCGGGCGATGCGAACGCGACTTGGCTATCTCCCGCAGGACTTCGGCTTTCATCCGGACCTGACCGGTCTCGCGATGCTCGAGCTCCTCCTGACGCTGAAGGGCGTGACCGGTCCGAAGGGACGGCGGGCGCTCGCCACCGAGCTTCTCGATCGCGTCAATCTCACCGCTGCGATGCGGCGAAAGGTCGGAGGCTATTCGGGCGGCATGCGGCAGCGGCTCGGACTCGCCCAGGCCATCGCCGGCGACCCGCGCGTGCTCATCGTCGACGAGCCGACCGCGGGGCTCGATCCCGAGGAACGGCATCGCTTCTACCGCCTCATCGCCGAAATGGCTGCGCGACGCATCGTCCTTCTCTCGACGCACATCGTCGAGGATGTCGCGACGCTCTGTCCGCGGCTCGGCGTGATCCGCGGAGGCGAGGTGCTCGCCGACACGACGCCGCGCGACGCCCGCGCCGCGATCGACGGCCAGGTCTTCGAGGGCATCGTGCCCGACGCCGAGTTGGAGCGCTGCGCAGCGTCGCTTGCGGAGGCATCGGGCGGGCGCACCCGCATCCTTTCCGCGGTCCTCGTCGAGGGCAGCGCGAATCGCGTGCGCATCCATCGAACGGAAGGGGCCGTTCCGCCGGGCTTCGCGCCGACACCGGCGACGCTTGAGGATGCCTATCTCGTCCTCATGCGCACCCCGACGGACGAGATTCCGCCGGGCCTTCGTCGCGCTCGCCGCGAGGAGGTGACGGCGTGAGCGCCCTCACCCGCATCGCCGCACTCGCCTGGAGCGATGTGCGCCTCGCGTGGCGCCGCCCGCTTCCGATCGTCCTCCTCACGATCATGGCGCTGAGTTCCTTCGGCCTCGTCGCCGGCGGCCTGACGATCTCGACCGGCTCGGCCGACACGGCGGGCACCAAGGCCTGGATCAACAGCGAGTTCAACATCGGCTTCGTCGATGTCCTGCTGCTGTCGCTCATCGCGCCGTTCTTCGCGTCGGTCGCCTGCGGCAGCGCGATCACGGTCGACGAGGAGCGCAAGCTCGAACGAATCCTGCACGCCACGCCGCTCTCGCCGATCGAATACGCGATCGGTCGTTTCCTCGGCGCCATCCTTCCGGTGCTGCTCGCCCTTGTGGCGTGGAAGGCGATCCAGATCGGGCTCTACGAGCTCTACCCCGTCGCCGATCCGGAGAAGGTCCGCGGTCCCTTCTCGCTCGTCGCCTATCTCCGTCCGACGATCCTGCTCAGCCTGCCGCTCCTTCTCTTCATGGCTGGCGTTGCGTTCGTGCTCGGCACGCTGACGCGGCAGGCTGCCCTCGTCTTCGCGATGCCGACGCTCCTCTTCCTGCTCGGCGTCTTCTTCGTCTGGGGCTTCAGCCCGGAGTGGCTTCCGGAGTGGATCAATGTCGCGCTCCAGTTGGTCGATCCCGCGGGCATGCGCTGGCTCGGCGAGAACTATCTGAACGAGGACCGCGGAGCGGCCTTCTACAACTCCGCGGCGATCGCCCTCGATCCGGCGTTCGCGCTCTCGCGGGCTGCGTTCCTCCTGATCGGCGTTGGCTCCGTCGGGCTCGCGGCGATGATCGTTGCGCGACGGGTGCGCGGTCGGTCGCCGGCGATCGCACTCTCGGCGATTCCCCGCACGAACGCGACGCCGGATGCGTCCGGCATCACCGCTCGGAAGCCGCTGCCCGCCAGTTCGCAGACCGAGCCGGGTCTCTTCGGCACGACGCTGGCGGTGTTGCGCAAGGAAGTCCGCTGGCTCGTGCGTTCGCCGGGCATCTTCATCTTTGGCCCGCTCATTCTCGTCCAGGTCGTCGGCTCGAGCCTCGTTCGGCCGGGGCCGCTCGACACGCTCGTCCTGCACTCGTCGGGCACGCTCGCGGCCGGGGCGTTCAACACGCTCACGCTGCTTCTCGTCCTGCTCGTTCTCTACTACAGCGTTGAGAGTCTCACCCGCGAGGAGCGGCACAACACCGCCCGCATCGTGCGGGCGACCGCAGCGCCGACGCTGGCGATTCTCACCGGCAAGGTGCTCGCGAACGCGGTCATGGCCATCGTGATCGTCGCCGCTGCATTCCTTGCGGCGGTGATCATCCTGCTCGTGCAGGGGCTCGCGACGCCGATCGAACCCACGGTGTTTCTCCTCATCTGGGGAGTGATCCTTGCGCCGACGCTGATTCTCTGGTCCTCGTTCGTCACCTTTCTCCAGGCGGTGCTGCGCAATCGATATGCGACCTATGTCGTCGCGCTCGGCGTGCTCATTCTCACCGGGTTCCTGACCCAGTTCGGCTATCTCAACTGGGCCGGGCGCTGGCATCTTTGGAGCGGCGTTCTCTGGTCGGATCTCGATCGGCTCGATCTGCGGGCGCCGGAGATCCTCTGGAATCGCGTCGCGGCGCTGACGCTCTCCGGCTTCTTCATCGTCATGGCGCTGCGTCTCTGGCCGCGGCGCTCGGGCGACGCTCGGGCGATCGCCGATCGCATGCGGCCAGCGCGGCTGCTGCGCGCGTCGCTCGTCCCGGCGATTGCGCTCGCGCCGACGGTTGCGATCGTCTGCGGCATGCTTGTTGCGATGCGAGCCGGAGCGTCGGGCGGTCCCGCCGAGCGGCGTGCGAAGGACTATTGGCGGCAGAACAGCGCGACCTGGGAGGACGCACCGGTGCCGTCGCTTGAGTCGGTGCGGGCGGAGGTGGATCTTCGTCCCGCGACGCGATCGATCGTGGTGCGCGGCGAGATGACGCTGACGAATCGAAGCGACGAACCGATGGAGGCGATGCCGATCACGGTGCGCGACCATCTTGCTGCTTCGGACTGGACGCTCGATGGCGTCGCGACGGAACCGGTCGAGCGCTGGGACGGCATCCAGCGGCCGTCGATCGAGGATCGCTCTGGGCTCTATCTGCTTCGCGCTGCCGAGCCGGTTGCGCCTGGAGCGTCGATTCGGGTCGGCTTCGAGCTGACCGGCGACCTGCCTTTCGGCTGGAGCAAGCGTCCGGCCGGCGAGGGCGAGTTCGTCCTTCCCTCGGGCGTGGTGCTCACCAGCTTCACCGGCTCGTTCCTGCCCGTCGTCGGCTTCCTTGAGGGGATCGGCATCGACGAGAAGAACAGCCGCGAGACGCGGGATTTCGGCGCGTATCACTGGAAGGAGCGGGTCGATCCGCTCTTCGGTCCGGCGTGGTCCACGCGACTTGAGCTGACGGTCAGCGGTCCCGCGGACTGGACGATCAACTGCGTGGGCGTTCCCGGCGAGGAGCGCATCGAGGGAGCGAGGAAGACGACGCGCTGGACGAGCGATCATCCGGTGCGGTTCTTCAATCTCGTCGGAGGACCGCTGCGCGAGCGGCGCGGCGAGAGCACGCAGGTGTTCTATGACGAGCGTCATGCAAAGAATGTCGAGCGCATGTCCGCGACGCTCGATGCAGCGCGCAAGCATTACAGCGAATGGTTCCATCCCTATCCGTGGCGCGACCTCAAGCTCACCGAGTTCCCCGGTTTGGCGACCTACGCCCAGGGATTCCCCGGCAACATCACCTTCTCCGAGTCGATCGGATTTCTCACGAAGGATGCCGGCGAGGAGGAAGCGGATGTCGTCACCTTCGTCGTCGCGCACGAGGCGGCGCACCAGTGGTGGGGCAACATTCTGACGCCGGGCAGGGGTCCGGGCGGCAATGTGCTCAGCGAGGGCATGGCGAACTTCAGCGCTGCGATGCTCGTGCGTCGGATCGAGTCGGAGGCGAAGTGCCGATCGCTCCTCCGCAAGTTCGAGGACACCTATGCGAACAGCAGGAGCCCGGACAATGAGCGAGCGCTGCACAAGGTCGACGGATCGAGGCCGGGCGACACCACCGTCACCTACGACCGCGGCGGCTGGGTCTTCTGGATGATGAAGGAAGAGGTGCTCGGCGAGGAGCGGATGCTCAAGGGCCTGAAGGCTTTCATCGAGCAGTTCAAGGATGGCCCCGACTATCCGCTCATCGAGGACTTCGTCGAGACGATGCGAGCGTTCGCGCCCGAGCCGGTCGCCTACCAGCGCTTCGTCGACCAGTGGGTGTACGGAACCGTCGTGCCGGAGTTCGAGCTCGCCGACATCGCATTCGAGCCTGCGGCCGAAGGGGCGTCCGCGGGAGGTCGGGTGCGCGGCACGCTTCGCAACAAGGGCACGGGCACCGTCGATGTGATGGTCGCGGCGCTACAGGAGGCGGGCAACGCAACGGGCAACCGCGCGGTCGAGAGCGTGCGCGTCGCCGCGGGCGAAAGCGTTTCGTTCGCGATCGACTGCGACTTCCCCCCGCGCGAGGTGATGGTCGATCCCGATGTGCGCGTCCTTCAGATCGGCCGCAAGCGAGCGGTCCAGTCGATCACGCCATGAACGGACCGCACGCGAGGATTGCTACAATCCGCAGCGACGGTCCCGGTAGCTCAGTTGGATAGAGCAGCCGCCTTCTAAGCGGCAGGTCGCGCGTTCGAGTCGCGCCCGGGGCGTTGCTGAATAGGGAACGACGCAAGCGGCTTCGCCGGGCGGCAGGTCGCGCGTCCGAGTCGCGCCCGTGGCGTTGCGCACTCAGCTTTCTGCACTATTCCGCCAGAGAACCACAGAGGCTCAGAGGGCACAGAGGTAGCACAGAGAAGGCAAAGAGGTGTGGACCAGAGGCCAGGGATTCTGGAGCGGGGTTGGATCTCGGTATCGGCCTCTCTTGCCGGTCAGCCGCCAAGCGGAGAAGAGCGCGGAGGTCGTGGACCATCTGCTCGAAAGCCCCCGCCTTGATCCACCGCTTGAACCCCTGGTAGACCGCGGCCCGAGGAGGCAGGTCATTGGGGATCATGTGCCAGAGGGGGCACCGGCACGCACGATCCAGCGGAGCGCGTTGAAGATCTCGCGGAGATCATGCTCCCGCTGCGGGGCGTCCTCGAGCATGAGGGCGAGGTAGGGAACGACAAAATCTCATTCGTCATCCTTGATGTCAGTTGGATAGGGCTTCCTTGCCACGCCGATGCATCGGCGCAATCGGGCGAAAGTCCATAACACGCTCTCGGAGCATGCAGGAACTCGAGTCGCTGCTCTTTCCTCGTGCGGAGTATGTCCGTCCAGACCAGGTAGCTGCCCTCACAGGCTGCTAAGGATCCTTCGCTCCGGCATGCCCACTGGACTGTCGGGCACCTCTTCGTTCCGAAAGTTCATCTCGTTGGCGGATGCGCAGTCCTTCGCTGACGGTAACTTCGCTCCACAGATCAGTCGGTTTATCGTTCGTTCGGAGCACGTGGCGGATCTGGAGGGAGCGTCACTCGACGCCGTCGCCGAGGAACCGGCCCTACCGGGTGAGCGTTTGTAGGAGCGGGCTACGCGCGAATGACCGTCGACCAACCCACGCAAGAGATGGTCGTGAAGGGAAGAACTCCGAAGTTGCCGGGCGATTACGCGGGGGCAATGATCGATTGGGTGATCTCAAGTTCCCATACACGGGCAACGGGCTGATCGCTTCAACCGATGGCCGTCTCCGCGGGGAACTGCAGGTCGGAAAGCCTGGTCCTTACGGCGGTGCCCTCAACGCGATGGCGGCGCTGCCATCCGGCGCAATGGTCGAGAAGTGAGACGTCGCCGGCGAACCAATCGAAAAGCACCGCTACGATGGACTGTCCTCTGGCCAACAACCAACGCCAATATGGACACAACTATTCCACCCCCCCTGAGTATGCAGACGTTCCTCGCTTTCGTCGGAAGCGTCTCGTGTCTGCTTCGGTGCGTCGTGCGTGAAGATGGATCGGTCGCAATAGCCGCCGACGCTGGATACCGCACGAACGAACTCCCCGCTCCTTTCGTGAAGATCCCGCAAAAGGTATGGCGGCCAAAGCTTCCGCCGTTTCCGGACGCAACTTTGATTCGAGATTCACCGGACCTCGTTGAGTGCGTCGTTCCAAGTTGGTATCTCATCGTCCAATCCAGGAGCGACCTTCGCCAGATCTCCGTATGCAACAATGCCCGGTGGAGGGGATGTAGGCTTCGCCCGACAGCTTGGCCATACGAGGAAGAGGGCGGAACGAGGTTTCATGCATTCATTTCAGACCCAGACCTTCCGACGCAACGGCTGTTTAACGCACTCGCTCGCGAGGGACTATCTCCAACCCCCCAGCAGCGAGCGGAGCGGCTTGACGAATTTCACGCATTTGCGAGATCCCTTGGACCGAACTGGCGTATCGGCGACATGGGCCGCGACGAGACGGTCTTCGGACTCGTGCCGGTCGCCGAGTGCGAGTACTCGCTCGGCGAGTTGCCAGAGCCGTGGGGAAATGCGCTTCCAGCAGAGTAGGGTTCGGGCAGCAGTGACCGAATGGAATGCTGGTACGGCTCCCGCTTTCTGACCTCGCGTCGTTCGCCGCATGCTCGGCTGCGCTACCGCCCATTCTCTGCGGCTTTGCGCTCCCCCGGCATGTCGCGGTACTCGGCGAGCCTGGTCAGGAGGTCGCTCAGGTACGCAAATCGCTCCGCCTCGTGCAGCAGTGCGCTCTGGATCACCGTCAGCTTGAACGCGACCGCCCTGACGGCCTCGCCGCTGCCGGCGAACAGCCAGTTCTTCTGCCCGAAAGCCGGGCCCGCAAGCACCGCTCGCAGGCGTTGTTGTTGACCTTGATGACCATAGAGCCCTGCGGCGAAGCGGGAGCGACCGAGTCGTCGACCGTGAGGTAGGGAACGACGAACTCCGATTCGTCGTCCTTGACGCCGATTGGACAGGGCTTCCTTGCCACGCCGATATATCGACGCAACTAGCAGGTCGCTCAGAAACTCCATTCGGGCTGTGGCCAAGCCTGATGGGCCATCCGCGGCGTCGACGCGACTCGCGGTATTTCGGCCAATATCGCTTCGTCGCGTCTCCTTGCGGCTGACCCATCAGGCTCGCGCTCGCCTTCGAAGCGAGTTCCATAGCAGTCTGCTAGCCACCGAGGAGCGCGACTGTCGCACCGCCGCGGCGTGATGGGAGGCGGCCGTCGATCTCAAGTTTGGCACCGACGGCCGAACGCTGCGTGACCGCCTGCATCGGCCCGGCTGGCGCGAGGTCACCTTCGCGGCCGTTCCGCAAGAAGCTGACGGGGGGCCGTTCGGTTCAGTGCACCGGAGTGGCGTTCACCTGGCAGCTCACCGACGGCCTGGCGTCGCCGAACCCACCGCGGTCGTTCGATGACGCGATGTTCGTCCTCTACGACAACACCCTCGATGTCAGCGACGACGCGACGGCGCGGCGGACGCTCGAGCGGGATCTCGCCCGGCTCAAGGGACACCTCAAAGGAGCCTGCGGTCGCGAGACGACGCTCGCCGACCTGGCCCGCATCCAAGACCTCTTCGGCAATGCTGCCGTCGAGCTCGACGCCGTGTGGGAGAGCTATACGAAGGACGGCGTGAAGAAGGGGCCGTTCAAGCGATGCTTCGTGGTGGCGGGTTGTGGGGTGATGTGAGGAGGGCTGGACTCGAAGTGGTCAGCGTTGCATCCGTCGGCGGCGATCCCTGCGGTTTGAGGGCGCCGTCAACTCAGTTTTCGAGACCCTCGTCAGACTTGCGCGGGCGCAGAAACCAAGTTGAGGTGCCTCAAGAGCAAACGGCCCAGCGACGTAATCTCATAGCCCTGCCGAACCTGCCGTCCATTGCGGTCAAACTCCGGCAGTTTCGTTTTCATGTCGACCTTGAACTTCGCTTTGAGGAGTCCAAGTCGTTCGAGGTGCTCTTTGTAGCTGGTCTGCATAGTGCTCTTGTCAACGTCCGACCGAGACGAGCCCATCGTGGCGACCCTCGGTGTCAGCACTTCCCCATGCACGTTGCGAAACTCGGCGTCACCGCCGAGTTGGGGATCGAAGTACGCCCGTAGCCAGATCACCTCAACGTCGTTCAGTTCGCTTAGTAGCCGGAGCAAGTGGCGGGACTCAATCGCGTCGATTTCCTCGGCGCGAATGCCACATGCGACCAGACTGGCGATCTGGTCACGCCTCGCGTCGCTCGTCGAACGCACGGCTTGGCGCGCGGCCTCCTCCACCAACTCGGCGACCTCCTCGCTGTTGAGCTTCGATCGGACATGCTCGGCCTCCAGGCCCCGCAACCGTCGATCGAGTGCGTCACTGAATCTGGCGAGGCGGTCAACTCGCTGGTTGGGGATGACAGTCCCGAGCAATTCGGCCAGGAGCGACCCCACGAGCGGAACCGCTCCCACGCTGCCCTTCACAAGACTGGCGATGTGATCAACGCGATTCGCGTTGAGCGACGTGTCGGATTGACTAGACATTGAGCGTGTTCCCACGAGGGCGCGGCGTCAACGGCGGACAACCGAGTCGAGAGATGACGCGACTCGCACGAGGGCTCGGAGAATCACGGATTGATGAGATCCAGCGGGCAGTCACTCGGCGCGATCGGGCTGCGGGGAGCCGGGCCCCACGCGGCTAGGAGGTTGGCGAGGTCGGCGCCGTCGACGATCTCGTCGAAGTTGGTGTCGGCTACAGCGCTTAGCCCGTCATTTGGGGAGGAGATCGCGATCCAAGGGCTCGAACAAAGCAGATACGCACCACACCATCCGTTCTTTTGACTTTGATTGAACAGGAAATACTTCAACTCGACCGTCCCATCGGACCACGCGCGGGTGAGAGTGTGAAGGTTGAATGTTGGTGCGTTCATGTCGTACCAAACGATCGTCGGGGCGGGCGCTCCGGCCTGATTAGCTGCCACGAGGGGCGCTGCCGTCGCGGTCGCGGCGCCGATGCCGAACTTCGGAAGGGCGTTCAGGATGATGCCGACGCCGACGAGGCCGATCGCGGCCGAGAGTCCCACGTGCTTGCTCATGTTGATGCTCCTTGGCCCAGGCGAGGTGCCGGGAGCGCAGAGGCTATCAAGATAAGCGCCGGGTTCAATGCGGATTTTTCGGGGTTGCAAAAACAGAAGGGTGAACGAAACGAAAACGGGCCCGCCTGCGGGGGAGGACCCGTTGGTCGACTCGGATGGCGAACCGGACTCAGGGGAGCAGGCCCTCTTGCAGCATGACATCGTCGAGCGCCCACCCGTTCCTCGACCGCATGAAACCGAGGGCGACCTTACCCCAGACCCGTGGACACAAAATATGCGAGGTCCCCGGCGCGACGCGGGCGGTGCGCCGCTCCACCGCGTCTGCGATTGTTGGGGCACCGAACGAGCGAATCGGTCGAGGTCGAGTCACGCGCGATCGAGGGGTATCGCGCGAAGCGCTTCCGCGATCAGCTTCTCGAACGGCTTACCTGTTCGGGCGTGCCCGCTCGCGACGAGACGCAGCCTTTGGCCGAATGCGGTGTTGTTCGACCTCAGGTCCTTCCGCACGCTGAAGTACGCGGCAACCGCGGCGAAGCTTGTCATGCGGCCCGACAGCGCAAAGTGATGGAGCTGGCTCAATTGGCGATTCGTCATGCCCGCACTTTCGAGGGAGCGGGCGTCCTTCACGATCTGGTCACATGGATGGGGGATGGTTTCTCTCGTGCTCGCGGTGACGCGCCTTCAGTCGAGCGGGCTTCCGCTGCATCAAGCCAACTTCTGTGCCAGAAATCAATCCTCTTCCGCCTCCTCTGTGCAGCCTCTGTGCCCTCTGAGCCTCTGTGGTTCTCTGGAACACGCACTCACAGCGCCGCGAGTCGTTCCTCGATGTCCTTTGTCGAGAGCTCGCGGACCATCGTGTCGAGTTCGCCGGCGAGGAGCGATTGGAGGTTGAAGCTTCGCTCGACGCGGTGGTCGACGGCGATGTTTTCCTTCCATCGGTAGGTTCGTATCTTTTCGGCCCGATCGCCTGAGCCGATCATCGAGCGGCGGAGCTCGCCTCGCTTCGCGTGGGCCTCCTGCTGACGACGCTCGAAGATGCGGGTGCGGAGGAGTCGCCACGCCTTTTCGCGGTTTTGCCCCTGGCTCCGGGTCTCCTGCATGCGGACCTCGATGCCCGTGGGCAGGTGGATGAGATGGACGGCGGTCGCGACCTTGTTGACATTCTGGCCGCCCGGTCCCTGGGCGGTCGTCACGATTTCCTTTACTTCCGCGGGATCGAGCGTGGCGTCGACCTCTTCCGGTTCGGGCATCACCGCGACGGTGGCCGTCGAAGTATGAATGCGGCCCGCGGCTTCGGTTGCCGGCACCCGCTTCACCTGATGCGTGCCTCCCTCGTATCCGAGCTCGCTCCAGACGCCCTCACCGACGATGTTTGCGACCGCATGGGTCAGCCCGCCCGCGTCGCCTTGCTTCGCGTCAAGCAACTCCCAGCGCCAGCCGCGGCGCTCCGCGAAGCGCCTGTACATCTCGAGCAGCTCGCCCGCCCAGAGCGCCGCCTCGTCGCCGCCGACGCCCATTCGCACCTCGAGCATGACGCTGCCGATCGCCCGATCCTCGCTCGTGACGAGTTGGGTGCGAAGGCTGGCCGCGAGCGTTTCGAGGCGCTCCTCGACGGCGGGCAGCTCGGCGTTCGCGAGCTCGCGGAGTTCGCGATCCGCGCCAAGCCGAAACTGCTCGAGCTCGGCATGCTCGCGCTCGAGCACTCGATACGCGCGCCACGCGTCGACGACCGACTGCATCGCCTGTCGCCGCTGGGCCACGGTCCGAACCCGACGGTGATCCGCCGCGACGACCGGATCATGCAGCGATTGCTCGAGCGTTTCGTCCTCGGCGAGCATCGCGTCAAGCCTTCGTCGAAGATTGTCAGGCAGCGTGATGATGGCGGCACCGTGAAGACGATTGGTGAGGGCTCGAAAGTGTACAGGTGAATCGCAACGAGAAGGAGGCGCCGACCTCGTGGGTCGGCGCCTCCTGCGTGTTCGTCCGAATCGAATCGGACTCGATTCGATCACTCAGCCCACATCACTCAGCCCACATCACTCAGCCCACATCACTCAGCCTTGAAAAGCTTGTGGCCGTCGGATTCCATCTTCTTCAGCGTCTCGAACGCGGCCTTCGCGGCGGTCGCGTTGCCGGCCTGGATCATCTCCTCCATCGCGATCGACGCCTTGAGCGACATGAGAAGCTGCGAGCGAAGCTCGGCGCGGTACGCGGCCTGATCCTTGCCGAACTTGCGGGTTGCGGCCTCGGACATCTCGGCCTGGGCGACCATCGCCTTCGCGGTTGCGAGACCCGCCTGCATGTGGCTCGCGGCCTCGAGATCCGCATCCTTGCTCGCGGCGTCCCAAGTCGTCTTCTCGAGCGCCTTCGCGCCTCGGGCAACCTGCTTCATGCCCGCCTCAAAGGTCGGGCCGCGCTGCGGGCGTGCCTCGGGCGGAGCGCCGGCACCGGGGCCGCCCGCCGGCGGTGCGCCAGCGCCGCCACCCGGTCCGCCGGCCTGTCCGCCACGGCCGCTTGCGGCCGCCTGGAAGAAGCCGGTGAGTTCACCCTTGTCGAGGAAGCCGTCCTTGTTGGCGTCCGCTCGCTCGAACGCGCGGTCCGCGAAAGGCGCGGGGACCTCATCCTTGGCGAGCTTGCCGTCCTTGTTCGCGTCGCCAGCCATGAGCTGCTCGACCTGCTGGGCGGGATCGAACCGCGGTGCGCCGCCCGGGCCGGAGCCGCCGGTTCCGGGAGGACCGCCGGCGGGCCTGCCGCTCTGCGAGACGGCAACGGAGGCGATGAGGAGGGCAAGTGCGCTGGCGGTCAGACGAAGCGATGACATCGATTGAATTCCTTGCTGAAGATGACGCGGCGGGTGTGCCGGGCGACGCCGGGAATCGCCCCGACGGACATCGACCCCACAGAGGTCAGCCTACCGGCGTGCGCCGATCCAGACCACGATACCCGCAAGCGATTCCATGCTTCCGCGGTCCGCGGCGACATTCTTCGCGGTCAGGCCTGACGGCCCTGCTTGGCGGCCGCCCGACGCTCGTAGGCCCGACCCAGCGGGCCGCTCATGACCGTCCAGGCCAGTGCCGCCCCCAGCGAGGCCCCGAGGAACGCGATGCCGGTCGACGCCAGCGCCATCATCCAGGTCGCCACGGTGTCGCCGCCGCGGTAGATGAAGGTGTCGATGAGATTCTTGGCCTTGTACTTCTCGTCGCGGGCCAGCGGCGAGTAGAGCGCCTCGCGGGAGGGCTTGTCGACGGCATAGTGCATCGATGACCGGGCGATCATCGCGAACATGAGTGCCCGAGGGGAGTCGATGCCGCGCAGCTCCTGGAAGGTGAGCACTGCGAAGCCGATGACGGTGATGATCGGCGTGACGAAGAGCGTTCGGCCGACGCCGATCCAGCGGGTGATGTGCGAGGTGAGGAAGAGCTGCGTCCCGAGCACGATGCAATTCGATATGAAGCTGATGTTCGCGCTGAACTGCGTGCGGAGGGCTCGCGCGTTCTCGACCTTCTCCGGGTCGAAGAGCACCTGGAGCAGGCGGGACTGCTGGATCGAAAGGAAGGTCGAGGTGATCGTATAGAGAAAGATGTAGAGCGCGATGAGAATGAGATAGCGACTGCCGATGAGCGAACGCACGCCGTCGAGCACGCTTCCGCCGATGCGGTCGTCGGCCTTCGCTCCGGTCGCGCCGGCATCGACGGCGGTCGTCGAGCGGCGCGACGCGATCCAGCCGAGGGCGACGCCCAGGAGCACCGCGACCTCGAGCAGCGCCGCGGAGACGAGCAGCAGGTTGTTCGGACCGATGTGCTCGACGAGATACTTCGTGATCGCCGAGCCGCTCATCGCGCCGGCGGTCGCGCCGATGCTGATGCGGGCGAAGAGCCGGCGGGACTGTTCAACGGTGAAGGTGTCCGCGACGACCGACCATGCCGTCGAGATCGCGAGCAGGTTGAAGACGCTGATCCAGACATAGAACGCCTGGGCGACGCGCGCCGCGGTCTCGCCGGTCGTGCGCTCGAGCGCGAAGAAGAAGAGCCCGAGGACCGCCACGAAGACCTGATAGGCGACCGGCAGGATCATCCTGCGCGGGAGGCGCGAGGCGATGAGCGAGAAGATGGCGTTGCACACCAGCATCGAGACGAGCGTGGCGGTGACGACCCACGGCAGTTCGGTACTGAGGTTCTGCTCGCTCTGAATCGCGTCACGAATCGGGCGCAAAATGAAATAGGAGCAGAATGTGAAGAACACCATCGCGAACGCGGTGACGAGCGGGAAGAGCTCGTTCGGTTCGACGAGAAAGAAACGGACAAGCGGGTGTCGCTCCCGCCCCGATGCCGCCCCCGCGGTCGCGTCGGATGCCGCCGGAACGGAGGAGGAGGCTGGATCCGGGGCGTCGGGCATGCGGGAGTGGGGGTGTTGCGGGGAGGGGCGAATGCGACGGGGAGGCGTGCACGCGAAGGCGAGGGCGACGGGAAGCGCCGAACGCCGGGACGGGCCTCCTCACCGGTGGGGTGCCTGCGGGTTGCGAATCGAGAGCGTACCGTGGATGCTTCAGACTCCGTCGGCGCGCCCGCGCGCTCGCCTTCGCATCGCATGACGATCCTCTCCTTCCTCCTCATCGCGTTTTCGCTTTCGATCGTCGCGGGCACCGTCGGTTCGCTCCTCGGACTCGGCGGCGGGATCATCGTCGTGCCCACGCTGACGCTCCTGCTCGGCGTGGACATCCGGCTGGCGATCGGGGCGTCGATCGTCGCGGTGATCGCCACCTCGTCGGGTGCGGCGGCGACCTACCTGCGCGACGAGGTGTCGAATCTCCGCCTCGGCATGTTCCTCGAGACCTCGACGGCGACGGGTGCGCTACTCGGTGCGATTCTCGGCGGACTCATCGATCCCGCATGGCTCTACCTCGCGTTCGCGATCGTGCTCGTGGGCGGCGCGCTGGCGATGTGGCGCCACACCGACCATCGGGACTCGGTCGCGCGTCCGGACGATCTCGCGGATCGCTACGCGCTGCACGGCACGCTGCGCGAACGCGACGGAACGCTTCTTCGGTACGCGGTGTACCGCACGCGACTGGGGCTTGCCGTGAGCGGCGCGGCGGGCGCGATCAGCGGGCTCCTCGGCGTCGGCGGCGGCATCATCAAGGTGCCGCTCATGCATCTGGCGATGGGCGTTCCGATGCGGGCCGCAACGGCGACGAGCAACCTCATGATCGGCGTCACCGCCGCCGCGAGCGCAGCGGTCTTCGTGATGCGCGGACAGGTCGATCCGGTGATCGTCGCCCCGGTGATGCTCGGCGTCGTGATCGGCGCACGCATCGGCGCGCGGCTGCTGCCGCATGCCCGCGGCAGTCATCTCAGGGTGGCGTTCACCGTCGTGCTTCTCGTCGTGGCCGTTCAGATGATCCAACGGGGGCTCGCATGAGCGAAGCGAAGCGAACGCCGCATGCGCCGCAGGAACCTCCCGCGGAGGGCACTCGTGACGAGGAGCGCGACGCGAAGCTCGCGGTCGAGCGTGCCGCCGCTCGCCTCCTTCGCTGGGGCACCATCGCGAGCATCGCGCTCGTCCTCGGCGGGCTCACGCTGTTCCTCCTCCGGAACGCCGATCGGTTGGGCGATCCCGACATGCTCGCCGCGGTGCGCTCGCCGGATCACGCCTTTCCGAAGTCGGTCGTCGAGATCGCCCGCGGGGTCGCGGCGCTCGACGGCATGGCGATCATCCTGCTCGGCGTCATGATGCTCATCGCCACGCCCATCCTGCGCGTGATCACGAGCGGAATGTCCTTCCTTCGCAGCGGTGACCGGGCGTTCGCCGCCTTCGCTCTTGTGGTCCTCGTGCTGCTGGCGATCGCCTTCGCAGCGGGCGGCCTGCGCGAGATGGCGTAGGCAGTCTCGCCCGAGCGCCTCACGCGATGGTGCCGTCCGTGAGCGGCAGCGTGATGGTCGCGGTCGCGCCGCGTCCGACGCCTTCCGATTCGAGCGATGCATGGCCTCCGTGCAACTCGGCGATGCGGCGCACCATCATCAGCCCGAGACCGACGCCGCCCGCGGCGAGCGTGGCGTCGCCACTCCGCTCGAGCTCGGCGCGCACAGCATGCAGATCGGGCGCGAAACAGTGCGGCAGCAGGCGCGGATCGATGCCGCATCCGTCGTCGCCCACCGCGATGGCGATGCGATCGTCGGAGAGGCGCGACGAGATCGTGATCGCACCGCCGCGCCGCGTCGCGTTGAGGGCGTTCGCGAAGAGATGCGAGAGCGCCTGACGCAGGCGATCCGCGTCGACGGCGACGGTGCACCCGCTGATGCCCGACGCATCGCATCGGACATGCACGCCCCGCTCGGCGGCGCGCTCGCCGATGAGCGCCACGGACTCCTCGAGCAACGCCGCCATGTCGGTCGGCTGGCGGTCGAGTCCGACTCGTCCTCCGAGCAGTCGCGCAGCGTCGCCGAGCCGGTCGATGACCCGACCCTGCTCCCGCGCTGACTCCTCGATGGCGGCGAGCGCTTCCGATCGCTGGGCCGGATCGAGTCGATCGCCGCGCAGGAGCGTGACCCACGCGAGCGTCACCGAGACGGGCGTCCGCAGCGTGTGGACGAGCGAGCGGAGAAACGCGTCGATTCCCGCCGAATCAGGTGGTCGGTCAGGCGCTGTCATGGTCGTCGGCAGAGCGCTCGGATGGTCGCCACGACGGAGTGCGGATCGACGGACTTCGAGATGAGCCCACGCGCTCCGGCCTTCAGCACGCGCTCCCGCGTCTCGTCATCGTCAAAGCCGCTGAAGGCGACGATCGCCACATCGGGTCGCAGCCGCGCGAGCGAAGCGAGGGCCTCGAACGGCGGGCGCCCCGGCATCGTCAGGTCGAGCAGGACGACCTGGGCCTTGAGCCGCTCGACCGCGGCCTCAAGATCGTCCGCGCTGGTGAGCGTTCCGGCCGAGGTCATGTCCTCCTCGAAGCAGAGGATGTTGGCGAAGAGGTTGGCGAAGTCGGTGTTGTCGTCCACGCAGAGGACGCGCAGCCGCGCGTCGGCGGAGGACGATGGAATTGGAGCGCTGGTCATGGGAACCGAGGGAGAGGATACTGTCTCTCGGAGGGCACCTCTCCCCGTGTCGCTCGTCTCTCGCTCGATGGGGCGAGCGTTGTGCCCTTCGCCGCCACCCTCGCCACCACCCTCGCCACTGCCCTGCACAGGAGTGAACCCATGTCTGCCCGTCCGATCGCGTGCCCCACGACGGCACCGAAGGCTGCCCCTTTCCTCGCCATCGCGATCGTCACGGCGGTCGCCCTCGCCGGCTGTCGGAGCGAGGAGCATCGCGATCTCCAACCCGTCGCGGAGGGGGGGCCGGTCGCCTCGCCCGGTTCGCTCGACTACGACCGATCGGTCTGGCAGTCGCTCGTGCGCGATCACGCGTCGATTCGTCGCGAGGTGCGCGAGCTGGCCAACGGCGTCGAGGCCATCACCGAGTCCGACGATCCGGAGGTCGCCGCGCGCATTCGCGATCATGCCTTTGCGATGCAGCGCAGGATGCGCGACGGCTCGCGCGTCCGGCAGTGGGATCCGGTCTTCGTCGCACTCTTCGACAGGCACGACGCGGTGCGCCTCGATGTGCATGCGACCGACAAGGGCGTGCACATCATCGAGACGAGCGACGACCCGGAGGTCGTTCGCATCCTCCAGTCGCATGCCGCGGGCGTGAGCGAGATGGTGGAGCGCGGATCGGACGCCGCGCGGAACGAGACGCCGTTCAAGCCGCGCTGACCCGGAGTTGGCGGCCGGCGTCACGCGCCTGCGCTGCCGTCCGGGAAGACGCCCTCGAGCGAGAGATAGCGCTCGCCGGTGTCGTAGCAGAAGCCGAGCACGCGTGATCCGGGCTTGAGCGAGGGAAGCGACTGGGCGATCGCCGCGAGCGTCGCGCCGCTCGAGATGCCTAGGAAGATCGCTTCCTCGCGGGCAGCGCGACGCGCATACGCAATGGCGTCCTCCTCGGTCACGAGCGCCGTGCCGTCGAGGACCGAGCGATCGAGGTTGTTCGGGACGAAGCCGGCGCCGATGCCCTGGATGCGGTGCGGGGTGTGCGTTCCGCCGCTGATCACCGGTGACTTCGCGGGCTCGACGGCGATCACGCGCATCGAGGGGAAGCGCTCCTTGAGCACCTGACCGCAACCGCTGATGTGTCCGCCGGTGCCGACGCCGGTGATGAGCGCGTCGATGCCGTCGGGGAAGTCGCGCAGGATCTCCTGGGCCGTCGTGCGTCGGTGCACCTCGACATTCGCCTTGTTGTCGAACTGCATCGGGATCCACGACGGCGTGATCGTCGCGGCGATCTCGTCGGCCTTCGCGATCGCGCCGCGCATCCCAAGCTCCTTCGGCGTCAGCACCAGCTCGGCGCCGAGCGCCCGCATGATCCGCCGACGCTCGACCGACATCGACTCGGGCATGGTGAGGATGAGTCGGTAGCCCCGGACCGCCGCGACCATCGCAAGACCGATGCCGGTGTTGCCCGAGGTCGGCTCGATGATCGTCGTGCCCTTCGTCAGGGCGCCTCGGGCTTCGGCGTCATCGATCATCGCGAGGGCGATTCGATCCTTAATGCTTCCGCCCGGATTGGCCCGCTCGAGCTTCAGCCACACCTCGTGCGTCGAGCCGAAGAGGCGTTGCAGGCGAACATGGGGGGTGTTGCCGATCGTGTCGAGGATGGTTGCGTAGCGCATGGTGTGTGCTTCGGTCACGAGGGCGCGCTCGGCGCCATCGAGGTCGGACTTGATTGAAATGAAAAAACCCGCATCGTTGCGGGTCGTGGGAAGGTCACCGAAATCGTCGTCGTCGGCTTGGCCGAATGCATGGTGAGAGCCCGCTACCCGCGCTGCATGCGACAACGGCAACAACAGTGGATCGCGGGATCGGCGGGAAGCGGGCGCATCAGTGCGGCAAAGGTAGCCCGAGACGGCTCTGAGTCAAGTTCGGGTTGGCACTCCGGCGTTCGGGCGCCGCCGTCAGCCATCGCGGCGGGGCGTCGCACAACTCGCCCCACATGAACCTGTGGCGAATCGACGGTTCCAGGGCATGCGGGCCAATCCGCTGGCGAGCGGGCAGGCACCGGTCAGGCCGGCCATCACGAGTCCGCCCGCCATGAATGCCGAGAGGAGAAGTCCGGCCGGATGCACGAAGAAGCCGATGGCGAGGCCGGTCAGGATCCCGAGTCCGATCGTGAGTTGGGTCTGTTGCATGACGCCGAGGCGCGGGGCTCCGGCGGTCGACTCCGTCGGGAGCCCGGCGGCCTTCCAGGCTTCGATGCCTCCGAGCATGCTGACCACGGGAACTCCAGCGGCGCGGAGCGCCGTACACCGAGCGACGGCGTCCGCCGACCGGCGGCCGCTTCGGCAGTGCACGACGATCGTCTGTCCCGCTGATGCGGTCAGCGATGCCGGGTCGAAGCGGGAGAGGGGAAGGAGTCTGGCACCCGCGATGCGTTCCTTGGCGTGCTCGTCGGGTTCGCGCACGTCGATCAGGAGTGCGGTCCCGGCACGCAGGGCCTCCGCGACGGCCTTCGGTGAGGCGTCACCGTCGAGGGCGACGCCGTGGGCCTTCGAGGAGAGGTCCATCCGCTGAGAGCTGAGTGAGGAAGTCGTGCTCATGGTGCCCGTGGGAGCCGGGGCCGCGGACCGCGGTTCCCATGAAGTCGCAGGCGCAAAGGAAAGGGGTGGTCCGTTCTCAGACCACCCCTTCGATCATGCTTGGTTTCGAGTTTGGGCTTCGAGTTTGGGTTTCGAGCCCCACGACACGAGAAGGTGGAGTCACCGGGCGGTTCGATGGAGACGCCTGTCGATCACGCGGCGGAGCTTCTCGGCCGAGGCGACGATCGCTTCATGGAAGTCACGGGTCCGCGATTCAACGGTGAGCTGCCCATAGCCGTCCACACTTGCCACCATGCGACACTCCTTGTCGATTCCGCCACGGTTGGCATTGATGTCGCGCACCCAGACGACGACTTCGCGAATGCGGCCGGCTGCGGGGCGAGCGGCCCGTTCAAGGCAGCGGCGGGCGTGCTCGACGAGGCTCGGGCTGGTGGGAAGGCTGCCGTCCTGAAATCGGATGACCATCGGAGACTCCCGAAAGACGAAGGAGGATGAGGCGATCGCCGCGCGTGCGGTCGAATCGGCGGGCAGACCCGAAGGATCGGCCAACGGAGCGGTCAACGCCCCCCGCATGGGGCCGGTTCGGTGATCGGCGCCGATTTTGGCGATCGCCGCCGAAACCGGCGCTGCCGTATCCTGTCGGCATGTCAGCCACAGCAACGCAGCCCGCCCTCGCGCCCGCGTCGAATCTCATGGCCGGTAAGCGAGGTCTCGTCGTCGGCATCGCCAACGACCACTCCTACGCCTACTTCATCGCGGAGAGCCTTCGCAATCACGGTGCAGAGTGCCTCTTCACGCACCTCCCCGGCGAAAAGATGGAACGGCGGTGCCGGAAGGCGATCGAGCAGCTCGGAATCACCGATCCGTGGCTCGTTCCGATGGATGCGGGAAGCGACGAGGACCTCGATCGCGTCTTCGCGAAGCTCAAGGCCGATGTCGGCACGATCGATTTCCTCGTGCATTCCATTGCCTTCGCCGACAAGGACTGGCTTCGGGAGGGCGCGTTCACCGCGACGCCCCGTCAGGTCTTCACGCAGGCGATGGACATCAGCGCCTACACCTTCGCTGCCATGGCGAACCGGGCGGCCCCGCTCATGACGCAGGGCGGTTCGATGCTCGCCCTGAGCTACTACGGAGCCGAAAAGGCTGTGCCCGGCTACAACGTGATGGGGGTCGCGAAGGCCGCCCTTGAGGCAACGATGCGGTACCTCGCGATGGAGCTTGGCCAGAAGGGGATCCGCGTCAACACGATTTCAGGCGGCCCGCTTCGCACGATGAGCGCACTCGCCGTCGGCGGCTTCAGCGACATCCTCGGCTGGGTCGAGAAGAAGGCCCCGCTTCGCCGCAACATCACCGGCAGCGATGTGGGCGACTCCGCCACCTGGCTCCTCAGCGACCTCTCCAAGGGGGTTACTGGCCAGAACATCTATGTCGACGCCGGTTATTCGATCATGGGGCTGTAAGCCGCGGGTGGTCGGCCGCGGGTGAGCGATTTTTCGCCCGCAGCATCGGAGCCTGGCGTGGGCGGCTGCGCCTTCCGACGGTCCGACTTCGCCCGTGGCGCGTCGATGGCACCTTGGGTGTGCCGTTCGTCGCGATCCCGCTGACCCCGAAGTCGGCGGAGATGCCATGCGCAACCCCCGCGATGTGACCCGTTCAGCGATCTCGTTCGAGCGCTCCCCGTCCGAGCGCTCCCTCCACACTGCGGCTTTCCACGGTGTTGTCCACAGTGTTCTCCACAATGTGACTGTCCAAATTCAGAGGGGCGGGGCCGCTGGGCCTCTGAAGCTATCAGGAAGGCCGAATTTATCAGTCGCACGCCGCGCCAGCCTCGCGATCGCCGTCGGTGCGGTCGCGTCGGTCGCTTTGGCGGGCACGCCCGACCAAAGCCCTCCGATCCCGTCGATCGAGTCCCATCACGGCGCGGTTGTCGCCGACGCCCCCGTCCGGCCAGCCCCCCGGCCTCTCGCCTTCGACGGCCTCGTGGTGCCCGGCGAGCGCTGGCTGCACCTGCCCGGGGTCACGGGCACCGAGATCGACGCCGCCGACGCCGCCGCCCGTGCCTGTCCAACCTGTCCGCCCGCGCCGGGGAACGATGCGTCGCAGCCCGCAGCGTCGACCGAAGAGCGTGGACAACGGCGGATCGGCTTCGTCCGGCCCGTCGCCCAGTTCCTCGGCCGCACTGCCCGCCCCGAGACCGACTTCGCGATCCGCCGTCTCCCGGACGGTCGGATCGCCGCGACGCTCGCGGTGACTTCTCCCGGCGCCCAACGAATGCGCCTGCACTTCACCGATGTCGATCTCGGTGACGGATCGCTTCTCGTCTGGGCTCCCTACGAGGCCGCTGAGGGCGAAGGCGCGATCGTTCGCGGGCGATACGACAACGACGACCTCGCACTCGCCGCCGACGGCTCACGCGAGCTGTGGACCGCGTCGGTGCCTGGCGACACGCTCTTCGTCGAGTTCGTCGGAAGCGAGTTGCCGACGCTTGCCCTCACGGGCATCGTTCATCGCGATCGTGATCCGCGACCGGTCGGCGGGCGGCCGAACAGTGGAGGAGCCGAGCCGCCTCCGCGCGACGCACCGGTCGATGACCTGCCGCGCGAGCGCGGACCACGGGGCTGGTCGACGGACCTTCAATCGGGTGAGGGTGGCGTGGCCGGCGGTCCGCTCCCATGTCATGTCGATGTGAACTGCCAGTTGTCCAGCCACCCCAACATGACGAACCCGAAGAACGCGACGGGGCAGATGAACTTTGTCGAGAACGGCACCGAGTTCGTCTGCACCGGCACGCTCCTGAACGACCTCGACAACGAGACGACCGTCCCCTGGTTCCTCACCGCCTATCACTGCCTCAGCACGCAGGCCTCGGCCAGTTCGCTCGAAGTCGTCTGGGGCTGGGAAACGAACTCCTGCGACGGCTCGCTCCCCGACTACGACCTCCTGCCGCGCAGCGTGGGATCGACGCTCACCAAGCTGAACGAGTCGAACGACATGTGCTTTCTCCGTCTCCACGGCACGCTGCCCGCGGGTACCGCGCTCGCCGGCTGGACGACCGCGCTCCCCGACACCGCCTACGGCGTGCACCAGCCGGGCGGCTCGTGGAAGCGTTGGACGGAGTTCGAGGCCGTTTCGATCTGCGGCGCGTGCACCTTCTGCGGCGACCCGACTGAGTTTCAGTTCTACAACGCGATCGAGGGTCTGACGGAACCGGGATCGAGCGGGTCTGGCATCTTCTCTCCGCAGGGTCAGCTCTTCGGGCAGTTGTACGGGCGCTGTACGGATGTCATCGGCAACCCGCCCGTGACCTGCTCGACGATCGATGACTTCTGGTTCTACTACGGCGAATTCGAAGAGACCTACCCGATCATCAGTGCTCAACTCATCGTGGGTGGCACCTTCTGGGCAAACGCGGCCTACCCGCCGGGCCAGGTCGAGATCGGCTCGCTGGCGAATCCCTTCAACACCTTCGGTGAGGCCTACTCGGCCACCTTTGATGGAGCGCAGATCAAGCTCATCGGCGGAAGCTATCCGGTGACCGGCGTCTACTCGAAGGAGATCACGATCAGCGCTCCGTTCGGTACGGCGACCATCGGGCAGTAGGGGAGGGCGTCAGGAATGGGCGTCGGGTTTGGGGGTTCTCTCGCCCGGCATCAAAGGCGACGACGGTCGCGCCGGCGACGCTCCCGATTATCGTTCGCCCTATGCAGCGAGTGCGTGGAATCTCGACGAAGACGCTTGTCCGCAGCGCAGCGCTGGCGGGTTGCGCGACACTCGCCGGCTGCGCGACGCTCGTCGCCGAGCCGAGTGACGCGAGCGGCGCTCCGCAGGAAGAGCTCTTCGTCGGTCCGATCGACGGGCGCGTGACCGCCGCCGAGATCGAGGAGATGGTGCAGGGATTCGCCGATCGGTACTCGGCCGTCGTGACGAGCGCCTGCGAGGCGATCGGTCGGACCACCGAGGATCCGACGGCGCGACATGAGCTGAATCGATTCCAGACGCGAACGATTTCAGCGATCTTCGACATCGCCACGAACGAGGACGCCTACACGAAGCTCCTCGATCTGGTCGTGGTGGTGTCGCTCACGGCCGAGGTCGTCATCGCCCAGGGCACGCTGACCGATCAGTTCGGCGATCGCGTCGGTCTTCTCGCCGAACCTCTCCAGCGTTCGCGCGAGGAGATCGACGCGATCGCCGCCCGATGCCTCACGCCTCGCGAGCTCATCGAACTCGACCGGCTCATCACCGGATGGCGGCGCGACAATCCCGATGTCGTCCATGTCGCCTTCGTTCGTTTCGATACATTTGCATCCTCACGCTCGAAGGATGTGCTTGCGAAGGCCCGCAACGGCTCCGGCCTCCTCGCCCCGATCAGCGATGCTGTGGATGAGGTGACCAGGACACGGCTGCTCGCCGAGCGGGCGTTCTACATGGCGAAGCGGGCGCCGCTGCTACTTTCGCTCGAGACGCAGGCGATGATGAGCCAGCTTGCCGCGATGCCCGAGATCCAGCGCGGCCTGACCATCGGCGACGGCGTGGCCGCCAGCGCCGACCGCCTGACGCTCGCGATCGAGTCGATGCCGACGCAGCTCGCCGGCGAGCGCGACGAGATCGTCGCCTCGATCGAGCGCACGAGCGGCATGCTCCAGAGCACGCTCGGCGAGTACCGGCGGGCGATCGAACGCACCGACGAACTCATTCGAAGCATGCAGGGACTGAGCGGATCGGGACGCGAGCTCCTCGAGAGCCTCGACTCGGCAGCCGCCACGCTCACCGAGACGATCACCGCCGCGGAGCGCGTTGCGACGATCTTCGCCGCCGAGCCCGCCGCCGAAGGGGGGGCGGCCAATATGGGGCCCGACGGGAAGCCGTTGCCGACGACGCCCGAGAAGCCTTTCGATCCCGAGGTCTATGCGCGAATGATTGCCGACCTTCGCGGGTCGATCGTCGAGATCAACAAGGCTCTCGAGCGGACCCAGCAGCTTGCCGCCGGCGGGCTCTGGGACGGACCGACCCGCGAGCTCGACCGGATCAGCCGCGAGCGCGTCGACCACGCCGGTCGTCAGGCCGAAGCGCTCGTCCACCTGATCTTCTGGAGAAGCCTCATGCTCCTCGTCGCCGCGGCCGTTCTGCTTGTCCTCTATCGTCTTGCGACCAACCATCTGCCGCGGCGCGCCTCCGCATAACGCCGCGGACTCCTCTCGCCCCTCGTCCGCCCTCTCCCACTCGCGAACCGGAAACGCCCTTCGATGCAACGCACTTCCCGCATCCCATTCCTCGGTCTCGCCCTCACGATCCAGGCGGCCGTCGCGCTCGCGCCCGCCGCGGCGCAGGCGCCCGCAGTCGACTCCGCGCTGCCCGCGTACGCGCAGTCCGGAGCCGTCTCGGGCGGCGTCCGCGTCGCCGGCAACGCCGCTGCAACGGCGTTGTTCGCCGATGTCTGCGAAGCCTTCCGAAAGGTGAACTCCGCGGTCACCTACAGTTGGGACGGCGACCAGTCACAGCAGGCCGCCGCCGCGCTCATCGGAGGCAAGGCCGACATCGCCGTGCTCGGGAGGCCGATGGGAGCGAAGGAACGGGCGGACTTCGAGCGGACCTTCGGTCAGGCTCCGGTCGAGATCGTCTTCGCCCTCGATGCCCTCGCGGTGGTCGTGCCGAAGCAGAGCCCCGTGCAGTCACTCACCGCATCCGATGTCGCAGCGCTCTTCGGTGCGAATCCGAGCGGTCGGAGCACGGCCAAGCTCTGGTCGGAGGTCGGCGTGACCGACGCGGACTATGGAAAGCTGCCCGTCGAGGCCCATGCCTCGCGGACGATCGATGATCTCGCGGGAGAGATCTCGACCAAGGTCTTGGGCGGCGGCGAACTTCGTGCCGACATCCGCAGCCAGCGAACGCTCGGTGCGATCGTGACCGGCGCGGCGAAGAGCGGCAGCGTCGGCATCGTCAGCCCCTCCGCCGTCACAGGCGGCGTGCGCATCGTGCCGATCGCGCCGTCGAGCGGGGCGGCACCGGTTGCGCCGACCTCCGAGACCGTCGCCAGCGGCGCCTACCCCTTCGGCCGCAAGCTCTATGCATATGTGAACGCGTCGAAGGGCATGCAGCCGCAGGTTGCCGAGCTCTTTCGCTTCGCGCTCAGCCGCGAGGGACAGCGCGCCGTCGCCTCGCGCGGCGGGCTTCCGCTGACCGCGGCGATGGCTGATGCCGAGCGGCGCAAGCTCGGTCGGTAAGGCGGGCGTCGCCTCTCATCCGCCGGATGGCTGACGAGCGCGGCGCGGCCGGGCGAAGTGCTCGGCGCTGTCGACGGCAATGCCGGGAAAGGCCACGCGAATCGCTTCCGCCTCGGCCTGGTTGAGATAGTTGACGCGAAGAATGCGGAGATTCGGAAACGCTGCGAGCAGTCGCTCGATCGCCGCGGGCGTGAGCGAGGAGCCGTCCAGGCTGAGGACGCGCACCGCATCGAGCGTCGGTAGGCGCGGAAGGTCGCGAGCGAGCAGCGTCTCATCGTCGAGTCGAAGGATCCGTAGCTCCGCGACGGCGTTGGGATCGATGAAGCGGGCCGCGTCCGTGAGCGAGCCGTTGATCCAGAGCGAGTTGAGATAGCCGATGAGCGTGGGATCAAGCGTCGTGCTCGTCTGCGGCGTGACCTCGGCGATGAGGCCGGTCACGCGGGCGTTTCGAACGAGCTTCGGCGGAAGCACGCGCTCCATCCACTCCGTTCCGCTGCCGACCCGAAGCCGCAGGATCGGCGCGCCTGGCGAGCGAAGTGCGGTGCGCCCGATCAGATAGTCGCCGCGCTCATATCGATAGGCGATCCACGCCCATCCGATCGCGACGAGCAGCGCCGCGATGACACGGAGGAGCGGTCGACGCGGAAGCGTCCGTTCGCGCGACGATCCGCCGACCGCTCGTCGGATCCGTTCGAGCGCCGGCTCGGCGGCGAAGACCAGCATGGCCACCGAGGTCTGGACGAGGAGCACCGCCGCCGGAGTCCAGGTGCCGGCCCCGAGCAGGACCCAGACGAGCTGCGCCGCAAGGCCAAGCGCGATCAGGGCCGTTGCCCGACGAGGCGCGAGCGCATCGAGGTCGGGATCGCGGCCGCATTCGGTGCAGACGGTCGAGAGCGCCGTTCCGGAAGGCGCGACGGAGGTGGGGGGCGCTCCGCGGAGGACCGGGCCGAGTGGATAGCCGCAGCGCACGCACTCCCCGCGCCGTCGGCGGCCCGCGATGCGAAAGCCGCGGAACAGGCAGCCGAGTCCGATGGCCGAGATGAGCACCGCGACGGCGACGAGTCCGTAGCTCTGGAGGAGCGGGCCAAGCATGCCGATCGCGACGCGCGCGGCGCGGAAGTCCGAGGACTATCCGATCCGCTCGATGCCTCCCATGTAGGGCCGCAGCGGCGCGGGCACGGTCACCGAACCGTCCGCGTTCTGGTGGATCTCGAGAATCGGGATGAGCACGCGCGGGCTGGCGATGACCGTGTTGTTCAGGGCATATGCAAAAACCGTCCGGCCCTGTTCATCCTTATATCGAAGGTTGAGTCGACGGCACTGATAGTCGCCGAGCCGGCTCGCCGAATGGGTCTCGCCGTATGCGCCGGACGGGACGCCCTGGGCGTCGAGCTCGCCGCGTCCCGGCATCCAGCTCTCGACATCGATCATGTCCTCGTTCTTGACGCCGAGGTCGCCCGAGCAGCACTGGAGCAGTCGATAGGGGATGGCGAGCGACTGGAGGATGAGCTCGACCGACTCGAGCATCGACGCGTGCCAGCGGCGGCTTTCGGCGTCATCGGCCCGACAGACGACCACCTGCTCGACCTTGTCGAACTGATGGATCCGGTAGAGGCCCGCGGTGTCCTTACCCGCCGCTCCCGCCTCGCGACGGAAGCAGGTCGAGCAAGTCGTGTATCGCAGCGGGAGCTGATCGTGCGACAGGATCTCGTCGCCGTGGATGCCCATGAGTCCGACCTCACCCGTTCCGGTGAGGAACAGGTCGTGCGTGCCGCCGCGGCGCGACTCCTCGACCGTGTAGGCCTGCTCGCGACCGGCCGGGAAGAACCCCGTGCCGATCATGCATTCCTCGCGCACGATGACCGGCACCGTGATCGGCGTGAAGCCGCGACGGTCGACCATGAAATCGAGCGCATAGCGAAGCACCGCCTGGTGCAGCCGCGCTCCGAGACCGGTGAGGATGTAGCTGCGCGAGCCCGCCATCTTCACGCCGCGCTCGAAGTCGACGAGCTTCAGGTCGCGCACGATTTCGATATGCGTCTTCGGCCGGAAACCCTTGTTGGCCTCGAAGCTCCTGGCGGGATCGAATCCCGGCGGATTCCAGCGGCGGACCTCGACATTGTCGTCGCTCGACGCGCCCTTCGGCACATCCGGCGCCGGCGGCTGCGGGATCTGGAGGAGGAGAGCGCGGAACTCGGGGTCGAGCGCCGCGAGCTTCGCGTCGAGCTCCTGGGCCAGCGCCTTCAGGGCGACGGGCTTCGCCTCCAGCTCGGCGATCTGCGATTCGATCGACGGTCGTGCGGCAGCGTCGGCCGACTTGAGCTGACCCTTCAGCCTGCCGAGTTGTGGGCCGATTTCCTTGCCGAGACGGTTCTGTTCGGCACGGGCCTCCTCGACCTTCGTGAGCATCGAGCGCCGCTCGGCGTCGAGGGCAAGCACCCGGTCGATGTCGACCGGCATGCCCTTGTCGCGGCAGCCTTGGCGAAAGCGGTCGGGGTTCTCACGAAGTTGCTTCAGATCGATCATGACGGGACGCAGCCGGCGGAGTGGAAGAGACCGCACGGACCGACATGACTCCGCCGAGCGGGGACATGCCGGTCCGTGAGGTCGGACAGTGTAATGGAGACCGGAGGTCTCGCGCGACCGCGGGCAGTGTGCCGCACGCGGCGCGTTGCGATCAGCCCCACGCCCCGAGGAGGATCGAGAGGTCGGCGGCGCCGACCGCCCCGTCGCCGTCGAGGTCGGCCGGGCATGCAGCGCCACAGGCGCCCCAGGCCCCGAGAAGCATCGAGAGATCAGCCGCGCCGATGGCGCCGTCGCCATCGAGATCCGCGGGGTTCGGCGGAGTCTCGGGTTCGATGACCCAGATCACCGCGTGGAAGAAGCCGTCCGCGGCGTTGGACTCGCCGACGACGGTGCCGGCGTCGTTGATGCGCCGCGCGCGCGTGATCGTCCCGCCGGGCAGCGGCGGAAGCTTCATCGGAACGCCGTCCTTCCACACCACGCCGGTTTCGATGGGAAAGATGGTCGTCGCCGTGGCGATCACATCACCGGCGCTATTGATATCAATCGCCGGCGCAAATGCTGAGACGCCCTGCGGCATCGGAAGGAAACTCGCCGCGCCGTTCTTCCAGATGGTGGCCTTCCCGGCGTTGATGCCGACGATCACGCCGGCGTCGTTGATCGCGTGGGCCCGCGAACTGGCCGCGCCGCCTGGCCACAGGCTGAGATCGGTGTACTGGCCGTTCGTCCAGAGGAATGCGTGCTGGTTGGTGTTGGCGATCGCCGCGACGCCGACGACATCGCCGTGCGCGTTGATGCCGTAGGCCTCGCTGTAGGTTCCGCCGCCCATGAATCCGAGGTCGCTCGCGAGCGTTGGACCGTTCCAGACGGCGGCGTGGCCGTACATCGTCGGCGCGGACTCCTGGGCGCGACCGACGATCATGCCCGACTCGTTGATGCCGCGGGCGAGGACGAACTGCGGAACGCCGTTCGGAAGCCCGTCGAGCGCGAAGGGCTGCCCCTGCGGATTCCAGTAGACGCCGTAGGTGATCCCGAATCCAGCGTTGACGCGACCGGCGATCTCGCCGGCGTCGTTCATGTCCTCGGGGATGTTGAGGCCGGAGGGGTTGAGCGGCGTGAGCAGCTCGATCTGGCCGTTGATCCAGCGCACCGTGCGGTTCTGCCCGTTCGCGTCCATCGAGGTCCCTGCGACCATCCCGTTGTCATTGAGCGCGAACCCGGACGACGCGATGCCGCCGGGCAGTTCGCCGAGTTCGACGACGGTGACGGTCCAGCCGTTTCCGGCGAGGGCGGCGGGAGCGAGAAGGGCGGTGAGCGTGCAGGCTGCGGTTCGGGCAGCGACGGTGTGAAGCGTGATCATGGTGGAGTGCTCGTGTGCAGTCGTCTTGCTGTGCGTCGCGGCGGCGGACACGATCGTGTCTGCGTCGCGGACCGAAACAGAGACTTCCCCAACGCAAGAGATACCACCGATAGGCGGATGAGCCAACGACGCTCGCGTATCTGCACCGATCACCGAACCCGGAGTGTTGATCCGGATGCCGCGAGCCGCGCTCGCTCGTCAGTGTGGCTTTCCGATCCCGGCCCACGCGGAGAAATACTGCCCGATACTCGTCGCCCCAACGAGGCAGATTCGGCCGTTCGCGATGCGATGCTCGGCGGCAGGCGAGGGAGAACCCTTCGGAAGGATGAGCATGGGGCAGGACTGAAGCTCCGCTCCGAGCAGCGCGACGATTCCCTCGCGAGGCTTCTCGAATCGCGCGCGTCGGATGTCCAGTCGCGCCCGAAGCTGCGGATACATCGTCAGCAATCCCTCGACCGTCGCGCAGTGCGGGCAGTACCAGGGCCCCTCGCCGGCGGCAGCGTCCGGAAAGTCCGGTTCGAGGAGAAAGAGAATCGGCCGCTCTTCAGCGGTCGGACCGTTCGCGGACGGTTGGTCAAAGCCGAGCGATCGCAGATAGCTCGCTGTCCCGTTGCGCGGAATGCTGACCGTCCGCCAATGCGAAGGACCGACGAGCATGCGGGCAACAAGCGTGATCTGTCCCTGGTGATAGGACATGTGCGCGAGCGCTCGGGCAAGCGCCTGGGCGACGGAGTGCGGAACGCCGCGGATACGAACCGTCCGATCGAGATCGGCGTCGCTGAGCTGGCGAAGCGCCGTCTCGAGCGCGCTCCAACCACTACGCCAAACCTCAAACGCTGCCTCGCGCCCATCCTCGCCCGGCGGGAAGTCGTCGACGAACTCATCGTCGCGCCGGCGCGAGGGCTTCTCGCCATCGCTGGCAAGAAAGTCGGTGAATCGCGAGACGAGATTGCCGCCGACATGCTTCATGATGATCGCGACGGAATTGACCTCTCCGTCGAGCGACGATCGAATCCGCTCGGCGTCGAGCTGGGCGATCGCCATCTCCGACTCGCGGCGCACCTCGAGGAACTTCGTCTCGAACGACGCAATGACCGATCGTGGGTGGGGCATGCTGCGGTCTCCGACGGGCTCGTCACGGACTCGGAACATATTCAAGCGGCGCACCGGTTCCGAGCGGATATCCAGTGAGCCACCAGACCAAGAGGAACGCGGTCCAGAGTGTTCCGAGCACGACGGAGTATGGCACCATGAGGGCGATCAGGCTCCCGAGGCCGGCGTTGCGCTGATATTTCTGAAGGACCGCAAGGATGATGAGCAGATAGCTGTTCATCGGCGTGATGATGTTGACGACCGAGTCGCCGATGCGATACGCCGCCGTGGTGAGTTCCGGGCTGATGCCGGTCATCATGAACATCGGGATGAAGATCGGGGCGAGGATCCCGTACTTCGACAGCATGCCGCTGATCGCGAAATCGCCCGCAATCACGAGCATGATGAAGAGGACGAGCAGCAGCGGCGTCGGCAGGTCCGCGGCGATCAGGAGCGATCCGCCCGCGTAGGCAAGCATGCGGTCGAGTCCCGTGTACTGGAAGTAGTTCACGAACTGGCCCATGAAGAACGAGATCGCCAGGACGGGAATGATCGAGCGGATCCCGTGATACAACGCGTCGATGAGGTCGCGCTGCCCGTTGAGCAGGCCGACGGCGCGCCCGAAGGCGGCGCCCGGCAGCACGAACGCGAAAAAGATGATCGGAACGATCACCTGCGACCAGCGATCGCCGCTCCGTTCGCCCGGTGCCGGCGTGCCGTTGGCGAGTGCCGGCTGCCCGGTGCCGTGGAGCGGAGCGCCTGGAATGAGGATGAGCGCGGCGAACACGCCCATGACCGCCAGGAAGACGACGCCCGCGATGGCGAGTCCGCGCTTCTCCGCCGGAGAGAGGGCCATCGAGGCGATCGTCGACTCGACGAGTGCGTCGGAGCCCGGTTCGGCCGAGGCGATCGTCGCCTTTCGGAAGCGAGGTTCGATGATCCGATCGGTAACGAACCACCCGCCGACCATGACGACGACGGCCGATGCCGCCTTGAAGTACAGGTTGTGCGTGGCGACGACCGTGTGGTAGCTCGGGTCGATGATGTGCGCGGCTTGCGTGGCCGTTCCGGCGAGGAACCCGTCCGCGGCGGTCGGGAAGAGTCCGCCGCCGAACCCGCCGGCAACGCCCGCGAATGCGGCTGCGAGGCCCGCGATCGGCGAACGCCCGACCGCCGCATAGAGGGCTGCGGCGAGCGGCGGAAGAATGATGTAGCCGGCGTCGCTCGCGACGGAGGAGTTCGCGCCGACGAAGACGACGACCGGCGTCAGCAGGGATCGCGGCGTCGCCAGGGCGAGGAAACGCATGAGTGCCGAGAAGAGTCCGAACTTCTCCGCGACGCCGATGCCGAGCATGCTCGTGAAGACGAGTCCGAGGGCCGGCAGGCCGGTGAAGTTGCGGACCATCGAGGAGAGCATCCAGTAGACGCCATCGACGGTCAGCAGGCTGCGCGGCGCAATGGGATCGCCTTTCGGCTCGAAGCGGACGGCGATCTTCCCGTCGGCGCCAACATCCGGCACCATGAGCGGTTTGCCCGCCTCGTCAAGCATCGGCGCGCCGCTCTCGTCGAGCTTTTGATGCATCGCGACGGAGGGTGCGACGGGCTGCACCGACCAGCCGAGCGCGACGCCGATCGCCGATATCAATATGACCGCCCCGGCAAGCATCGCGAAAAGGAGCGCCGGCTCTGGCAGCTTGTTGCCGAGCCATTCGATGCGATCGAGGAGGCTCATGCGCCGAGCGCTGGGCGTGGGCGAGCTGTCGCTCGGTTGCTGTGACGGATTGGCTTGGGGCGTATCGGGCATGGGCGGTTCGACGGCGCGGCCGTGGGAGGGAAAGGGCGGCGAGACGGATCAGCACGGTACGACAGCGGAGTGGCTAGTGTGGTGTTCCAGAGATTCGCGAACAGTGCGGCGCGACATGTTCGCGGCAGGCAAGGAGCCGCGACGAGGCGTATGGAGTCATACGGCGAGGAGCGGCGACGCCGCCCGACGCGGACAGGGCCGCCGCAATGGAAGCGAATCTCCGGAACACCACACTATCACTACAGCGCCCCTTGGCTCCTACTGCGGCCGAGCGGATGCCTTCGCTGGCTGCGTCGCCGCTTGATTTCGCCTCTCGATGTATCGCTGCGGATACACCTTCGAGGCGAAATCGGCGCGTCTCCTTTCCAGCAAAGGCCCCGCTCGCCCTCGCGACGAACCCAAGGGGCGCTGTAGTGCTAGGACCGGCGGGATTTCTCTGACGGCCGTCGCGCTGCCGGACGGGAGCTCGCCGCCGTCGCCTCGACCGGGGCGGCATCGGCGACGGGAGCCGTCAGGTTCTTACCGTAGATGCCGGAGCGATCAAAACAGCAGGGGCGGCGCTTGCCTTGGGCGAGCATGTCGCACGCAGCGGTCGCCCGCTTCTCTCGCGTCTCCTCGCGCTTCGCCGACTCGATCCAATGAATGAAATCCCGTCGCGCCATCGGCGTGATGTCCGCCCACACCGTGCGGGCTCGCTCGGGTGCCGCCGCGAGGGCGGCACGAAATCGCGGCGGGATCATCGGCTCTGGTTCCGCTGCGACCGGCGAGAAGGCCAGCACGACGACATCGCCGGCCTCGACGCCCGCGGCCCGGCAGATCGTGCGCTCGACCTTCATCCAGTGGCCCCCCTTTCCGTCAGGGGCGAGCGAGGCGGCGAAGGGCACCCCGGCAAGCGAACCCTCGACGGAAACCAATCCGCGCGACGGCAATTGTTTGCTCGCGTCGTCAGGAAGATGCAAGAAAAGCCATGTCGCCGCACGCTCCGTCGCTCCCGTCGGGGAAGCGTCCTTCGCGGGCCGGAGGAGCGCGACTTCGCAGCGGATGCTCCGCGCATCCGCGGGACGCGCAGCGCGCCCGTCGGACGGAGCTGCGGCTGAGGACTTCGGTCGAGGCATGCGATGAGTGTCGCAGGCTGGCGACCGACTCGCCAAAGACGGACCCCAAGGTCGGCGATTCGGCCGGCGGATCCGTTTGCTTCGGGGCGAGCGAGGTCTGCCGGTTCCGGCGCCTCACATAGCTTGCCGCACTCGCCAAGGCTGCCTACTCTCCGCGACCTATGAGTTCCCCAAACATCAATCGTTCATATTCACAGCGCCTTCGCAGCGCTCTCGTTCCCCTTTGCTTGGGTGTGGCCGTCGTCGCCATGGGCGCCTGCCAGACCTCGCGGTCGGCGGGTGTCAAGGATGTCCTCACCGCCGACGGCCAGCGGGCGATGACCCCCTCTGCGGTCGTCGCCGATCTCAAGGCCGGCAACGAGCGCTTCGTCTCGGGTCGCGGCCGCAGCTTCGACTACCTGACGCAGGTCAACAAGACCGCGTCGGGTCAGCATCCGAAGGCCGTCATCCTCTCCTGCCTCGACTCGCGTGTGCCGCCGGAAGTCGTCTTCGACCAGGGCATCGGCGACATTTTCGTCGGCCGCGTCGCTGGCAACTTCGAGAATGTCGACCTGCTCGGCAGCATGGAGTTCGCCACCGCGGTCGCCGGAAGCAAGGCGATCGTCGTCCTCGGTCACACCGAGTGCGGCGCCGTGAAGGGCGCGACTGACGATGCCAAGCTCGGCAACCTCACCGAGACGCTCGCGAACATCAAGCCGGCGGTGGAGACGGCGAAGTCCCAGTTCCCGAACGGCCAGCACAATTCGAAGAACAAGGCATTCGTGCAGGCCGTTGCCGTCGAGAATGTCCGCCAGACCGTGCGCGACATCACCGCGCGCAGCCCGGTCCTCGCCGAGCGTGTCGCCAAGGGCGAACTCGTCGTCATCGGCGGCATGTACGACCTCGCGTCCGGACGCATCGACTGGCTCGACTGAGCCGACCGTTCATGATTGATCGACATCGTTCGCACCGACGCGCTCAGCGCGCGTCGGTGTTTTCTTTTTTCCGGCGAAGCGCTTCGTTCGGTTCGCCCGTCGCTCAGTCGCAGGGGCCCCAGCCGCCGCAGACGACCGCAAGGTCAGCGGCATCGACGACGCCATCGGCGGTGAGATCGGGCGAATCGGTGCCCCAGCCGGCGAGGATGAAGGTCAGGTCCGCGCCGTCGACGGCGCCGTCGAGATTCACATCACCGACGCAGCTCGTGCAGACATCGAGCGTTCCGTTGAAGTCGAGGTCTTGGAGCGTGTAGCCGTTGTAGGCAAGTCGCACCGATACCCACGAGTTCGGGCAGGCAGGGAGTGTCGGCGTCCCGGTGAGCGAGAAGGTGTTGGGACCGCCATCCTCGATGAGCGCATTGAAGGTCGACGCAGAGACGGTGAGTACACCCTGAACATCGGAGCAGTTGAAGACGACATAGGACCCAAGCGCGTTGCCGACGCTCGTCCCGTTCACCCGCACCGTGACGGCTTTGTCACCGCCCGTGAGCGAGAAGCCGTCGACGGCGAAGCGCACATTGCCGATGGCCCGCGGCGTCGACGCGACGGTGAAGCTGTGCGTGATGCCCGCGGCGATCGGCGCGAACGGGCCCTGATCGGTTGCGAAGGGAACGGTGAACTCACGGGAATCGATGAGCCCGTCGAGATCGCAGTCAATCGCCGGATTCTCCGCGATCTGGCACGCGTCGTTCACATTGTTGCGATCGAGGTCTCGCGCTGACACGCCGCGCACGCCGGCGGCACTGGCCTGGCCGACGGCGACGACGCCGTCGCTGATGTCCACCGCCTGGCCGAACGCCATCACGCTGCCTGCGGGCGGGAGCGTCGATGGCTCGAAGATCCAGCCGAGCGGCGAGTGACGGTAAACGACCACACGCCCCGTGCCGCCGGGAATCGTGAAGAGGGGGGAGCCCGCGGCGATGAATGGATAGTCCATCGACACAATCCGTCCGAAAAAGTTGCCGTTGATCGTGTCGGGCGGCGTGAGCTGCTGCTCGAACTCCCAAAGTCCGTCGACGAGGCGATAGGTGAAGAGCGAGCCGGCGTTGAAGCCGGCGGTGTCGTCGGCCTCGGCGCCGATCACGAGCCGCTCGCCGTCAATGGCGGCCGCGCTTCCGAATCGCTGGACGAAGTCGGGATCCGGCGGGCTCAACCGCTGTTCGACGGTCCAGCCGTTGGGGCCGCGGCGCGTCGCGACGCCGAATCCCGCTCCCGTCACGAGACCGTTGCTCGCGAAGTACTGTCCCGAGACGACGGTCGTGCCGTCGAAGGCGAGTCGCTCGCCGTAGCCGTTGAAGCCGCCATTCTCGAGATTCGCTGGCAGCATGGCGGCGTGCGTCCATGAGCCGTCGATCCGCTCGAAGACCTGGATCTGGCTGAGCGGCGAGCCTTGCGGCGAGATTCCCTCGCAACCGGCGACGACGGTGTCGCCGACGCCGGCGACCGCCGTTCCAAGATTCAAGAGGCTGAGCGTGGGCGGACCTTGGAGCTTCGCCTCTTCAACCCACGATCCGTTCGTGTATCGAAAGAGATAGACGGCACCGGAACCGGAGCCGGGACGCTCGTCCTTCGGAGCGCCGACGGTGATGAGATCGCCGTGTACATCGACCGAGGCTCCGAAGGTGTCGCCCGCATCGGTGCCCGATCCGATGAGCGTCGCCTCGTACACGAAGAGGCCGTCGATCCGACGAAAGACGAGGGCGCTCCCGCGCCCGTCATCGAAGGATGCGCCGACGACAATGAGATTGCCATCGATGGCGATTGCGCCGCCGAAGTTCTCGCCAGCGACGATGCCTGGGGCGAGCAGCGACCGCAGGGCCACGCAATCGGTGGGCGGCGGATCGATGTCACGCGCAGGGGCCGTCGCGGCAACGGATGCAAGGAGGAGCGGGGCGACCAAGTATTGCAAGGCTCGGGACATGCCCGGAGTGTACGGAGGGCGTCCGGCGGCACAAAGCGTAAAAATGTCGCCGTCGGCTGCGGGCTCAGGAACCCTCGAGCGGGTACCACATCTGGAGGCCGACGAACATCGTTGGATATTCGAGTTCGAGTCGATAGCGGTTGAACGCGTCGATGTCCCAGTCGAGCAGGTCGAACGCCTTGCGCAGCGCGGCACTCGGCAGATCGTCGCTCTCCGCGCCTCGCTCGCGGTTGCCTACGCGGCGAAATCGGGCGGTCGTCGGCAACGAGTCGCGCTGATCCGTCGGCGGGCCGCCGATCGGGTCGAGCTCGGAGAATGGATCGATCGACGCGCGAAGCAGCGGTGGCTGTCCATCGAAGACCGTTGCGGGAAGTGCCACATCGATCACGAGTCGACGCGTCGGGCGACACACGGTGTAGTTCGTGCAGGCCCAGCGGAGTTTCTCCGACGCGGCACGCTCGATGAAATTCAGGTTGCGCACGCCGTAGACGAGATCGATCGGTCGATCGAGCGGCGGGTCCTCCTCGCGCACCCACAATCGATAGGCGTGACCGCGGCGCTCGACCTGGAGATGCTCGCGGATGCCCGCACAGAACCCGGGCAGCAGCGCGACGCTCGGATCGTCGGTGATCGCGTCGCCGGCGAGCGTCGATCGTTTCGTCGGTCCTTCATTGATGCGCGATCCGTGCACCGCGCCGAGCGTGATCGGCGGTCCCGGTCGCAGGCGCCGCATGCCGATCGTGCCGCTCACCATCGCCTGATCGAGGCGTCCGGGCTGCGAGCCGGGAGCGAGGAGCAATTGAAAGAAGGCCACATCGGTCTCGAGGCCATGGAGCAGGCTCGCGGCGGTAAACGCAGCGCGACGAGCGGCGCGCTCAGCCCGTTCGGCGCGTCGCTGCGGCGCCGCT